>MDTC01019129.1_pt1 | contig 19315 bp, 35 predicted proteins | sample 811181 | NCBI WGS metagenome assembly MDTC01 (sample SAMN05326644, study PRJNA326480) | marine metagenome | isolation source: seawater | place: Pacific Ocean: North | collected 2011
GCCGCGCGAATGACACCGCCATGAGAAACGCCGAAGGCGGATCGAGTGGGAGCAGGTGTCCTTCGGGTGGTTTGGCGCAGCGTCCGACGTGGGAGGCGCCGATCAAGCTCGGCGGGGCTCACCGGGCTGGCTGTGCAGCACAGGCTGCTGGCCGGATGACCGGACACCGGATCTCAAGCGCTCGCCCGCGCTCCCCTCACCGCCCCCAGGTGCACCTCCAATGCCCGCTGCACGAGGCGCACGCCGACCAGCACGCTGCGCTTGCGCCAGCGCGGGTCCATCGGGTTGAGCACGGTGGCCAGACGCTCGCGGGCCGCCTCGGTGGCGGGGGCCTCGGGCTCGCCGTGGTGGTGGGCGCGGTTCTCGGCGCGCAGGGCGGTCAGCAGGCGGACCGGTCCGACGGTGCCGACCTCGGCGACGAGGCCCTCGTAGCGCTCGACATCGAGGTGGTGGTCCAACCAGGGGATGAACTCACCGCGCACCTTGGGCCCGTCGGGGAGCCAGGGGACGAGCAGGTCCCGGCCGAACGACGCGGCGAGCTGGTTCATCTCGGGGTCGTCGGGGGCGTGGCGAGTCAGGAGCAGCAGTCGCCCTCGGGCACCGACCCCGGTGTGCAGGTCCAGGTGCAGCACGTCGCGCGCGGGGCCGAACCAGCGGCGCAGCTGCTCGCGCAGGAGCACGCTGGTGGGCGAGGGTCCATTGCCGCCGAAGAAGAGGCCGCGGGGACGATCGTACTGGCCAGCGGCGGCGGTCGCCCGCAGCAGGGTCCCGCCCCGCCGCAGGCCCAGCCACAGCGCCTTCGGCAGGAAGGGATCGAAGGTGCCCGGCGGAGTCCGCGGGTGCAGCAGGCGGTCGAGCTCGGCGTAGCCCTCGGGCAGGCCGCGCCAGGGCTCGTCCGGGAGCAGGAAGTTGCGATTCAGATCGACATTGTCCTCGTTGACCCTACGCTTCCAGGCCATCCCCCACGGGTTCAGCGCGTGGATGAACACCAGGGCGGCGTCCTCGGGCGGCACCCAGTCACCCAGGGCCTCCTCCAGGACCGCCGCCTGCACCGCGCTGCCGAAGTAGCCCTCGATGCCGTGCAGTCCGGAGGTCACCAGCACGATGCGCGAGGCGTCGGAGCTGCCGATCCGGGCGTAGTCGATGGACAGGTCCTCGCCGTCCGGACCCAGCGCGTCGAGGGGGTGGTGCTCGAGGTGGGCGCGCCGCGCCAGCGCCCCGGCACGGAAGCGGGCGCGCGCGGCGATGTAGTCGGGAGAGAAGGCCGAGGCGTCGGGCATGGCCGCGATCGTAGCAGCCGCTCTCTACCAGGGCGACGCGATCGGAACTCAGGCTCAGGCGCTGCGGCGCATCGGCTGTACGACCTGCTCCCGGCTCGCCTCGCTGACCAGCTGGTGGAACACGGCAGCGTGGGCGGCGACGGCGTCGGATCGGCGGAAGAGGCGGTCGCTGCGGGCACGAATGGCGGCGCTGGCCCGGGCGCGGGCGGAGGGATCGTTGGCCCAGCCGACGGCGAGGTCGACGTAGGCGGCGAGGTCGGGCGCGACAAAGGCCGCCAGACCCATGGTCCGGTACCAGGCGGCGGTGAGTCGGCCGCGGAGCTGGCCCGTCGGCAGGGTCGCGATGGGCGTGCCCACGGCCAGGGCCTCCAGCGAGGTGTGGCCGCCCCCGAACGGGAAGGGGTCCAGGATCACGTCGGCCTGGGCGAGCAGGGCCAGGAAGCCCTCGCGAGGCTGGCCCGGGAGCCACACCAGCTGGTGGGAGGGGAGGCCGATCCTGGCCTGCAACCTCTGCTTCCAGGTCTCCCGCTTCGGCGCGAGCAGGGCGATGACCCCGTCCGGGTCCGCCTCGGCGATGCGGCGCAGGGCCACGTCGAAGTCCGGATGCAGCTTGAAGGCCGACTGCGGCACCACGTAGGTCCGGCGGCCCTCGGGCAGGCCCAGCTGGGCGCGCGGGCGCTCGGCGGGGGGCTCGGGAGGGGTCCAGCAGACCATCGGGTCGGGCAGCTGCACCAGGCGCTCGGTGAAGTCCTCCTGGGAGCCAGGCGGCGTCAGGGCGGGACTGGCCAGGAAGGCGTCGATGGTGTCGAGGCCCGAGGTGATCGGGTGACCCCAGGACACCGTCTGCACGGGCGCCAGGCGGGCGAACGCCAGCCAGGTGGTGAAGGGGTCCATGCCCAGGTCGGGGTAGTGCAGGATGTCCAGGCGCGCGGCCGAGAGGCGTGCTCGGGCATCGACGAGGTCGCGGCCGAGCACCAGCACCTCGCCTGCGCCGGCGGCCATCGCGCTGGCCAGCGGATCATCGGCCAGCTCGGGCACGCACAGCACGACCGTGAACCCGTAGCTGCCGAGCCGGCGCACCAGGGCCTCGTTGAGCCGTCCGATGGTGTGGTCCTTCAGGTGGGCCGAGCAGATCCCCAGGCGAACCGGGCCGTCCGGCCGGGCACCACCCGCCACATGTGGTGCTTCGAACGTCAGGATCGGCGAGGCCCTCCGCAGGGTCGCCGCCAGGTGCTCGCGCTGGGTCCGGTCGCTGCGACCCCGGTAGGCCAGGTAGAAGTCGAGCCACGGCAGCGCGCCGACCGGATCGGGGATCTCCAGGTACTCCTGCGCCAGATTGGCCAGCGCGTCCGAGCAGCGCCGCCACTCGACCGCGAGCTGGACGGGATCGCCCATGATCGGTGACCACATCAGCGCCGCCCGGACCCGGGCCTCGTCGCCCGCCCCCAGCTCGCAGGCACGCTTGAGCGCACGCAGGGCCAGCTCGGGCTCGCAGCGCTCCCGGTGCAGATCGGCGCGCAACAGCCACAGGCGAGCGCTGGGCAGGTCACCCAGGGCGTCCAGCAGCACGACCGCCTCGTCGAGGAGGTCGGCCTTCACTGCCGTGCGCGCGGCTTCGATGATCTCGGCAGGATCCACGGGGCCTCCCCGTCCCTCATCGGACGGAGCGGCCACCGCTTTCGGCCCGAGGCCCGAGATCGATGTCGAACGCTAGTTCGCCATCAAGCTGCTGTACGCCTTCGACAGCTCGGGATCCGACGCGATCTCGAACATCATGGCGTCCAGCTGGGCCTGGCTCATGCCGCGGCTCTGAAGCTCCTCAGCCGGATCGTCGGCGGCCTTGAGGGCCTTGGCCAGCTCGGCAGCCTCCTTGGCCTTGGCCGGGACCTCCGCCTCTGCGGTGCCCTCGTCGTTGACCTCGGGGGTCTCGGGCTCGGGCGCGTCCGGGGGTGCTCCGGCGCAGGCCGCCAGGGTCAGCGCGAGCATCGACATCGTGATGGTGCGGATCATCGGTTACCTCCGGGGCCGCGGGCCTTGTCCGCGGGCTTGCCCTTGTCGTCCGGCTTGCCGTGGTCGCCGGCCTTGCCGTGACCGTCCATGTCAGGCTTGCCCTTGTCGTCGGGCTTGCCCTTGTCGTCGGGCTTGCCCTTGTCGTCGGGCTGTCCATGCTCGCCGGCCTTGCCGTGCTCGCCCATCTCGGGCTTGCCGTGCTCGCCGGCCTTGCCATGGTCGTCCATGCCGGCCTTGCCGTGCTCGCCGGCCTTGCCGTGCTCGTCCTTCATGCCGTGACCCTTGCCCTTGCCGTGGGCTTCGTGCTCGGCACGGATGGCTGCGGCGAGCTCCTGGCCCCGCTTGCCGGAGTCCAGCTGCTCCTTCACGAAGGCGCCGAAGTTGTCGACCGGACCGTGCTCCTCGACCGAGCGGCGGGTCTCCTCCATCACCTGACGGGTCTCGGCGGCGGACACGCCCTTGGCCTTGGCCTCGCCGAGCGCCTCTTCGACATCCTTGTCGGGCACACCGCGCTGGCGCAGGGCCTCCGCCGTCTCCGGCAGGGCGAGGGCGTCGAGGATCGGCTGTGCGCCGGGGGTCGCCTCTTCATTCTTCGCGTCGACCGCCGCATCTGCCTTGGGCGCGTCCTCGGCGGCGTCGGGAGCCGCCAGGGCCGTGCTCGACAGCAGCAGGCTCAGCATCAGGATTCGCATCACGGACCTCCGGAAACGGGGTGGTGTTCCACCCGCTTCGACGCGGAGCCTAGTGCAGTTCCTGCCGTCCGGTCCATGTCGCAGGGTGCGAGAGACGGGTCACGCGTGACGTAACGGCGGACAACTACGGGATTGTCGTCCGACGTCGTTGTAGACGAAAAACATGCCGCCTGACGTTCACAGCGCGCGAACGGTGTGCGAACATCAGCCAGCGGGAGGGGGTGCGATGGCGAGCGTCCACCGGAAGGGCAGCAAGTGGTTCGTACGCTGGCGGGAGCAGGTCGGTGTCGACAGCGAGGGGACGCCGATCACGCGAAACAAGCAGCGCACGTGCCCCACCAAGCGGTCCGCCGACCAGGTCAAGCGGGAGGTCGAGGAAGCATCGGCTCTCGGGCGGATCTGGCGGCCGCCGGCGGAGCGGGAGGTGACGGACCTCCGCGAGGGCTACCAGCTGTACCTCGAGCACCTGGTCCGCCTTCAGCGCAGCCCGAGCACGTTCCGCGCTGTCGGGACCGCCGTGACCGTCCTGTACGAGGTGCTCGGGGTGCGCAAGGGCGTTCCCGCGCCCGCGACGCTGCTCTCGAGGGAGGCCCTTCGGGCAGTGTGGCAGCGGTTCATCGACGAGCGGAAGGTGCTTCCGACCACCGCCAGCAGTCGCGTCAAGCAGGTCGAGCGCTGGTGGGCCTGGATGCACGGCGAGGAGCTCGCCGGCGTCCCGTTCCCGAGGACGCTCTCCGACCTGCCCACCTGGTCGGCCGTCGAGGCGCCCAGGCCGACCTGGGCGGAGTGCGACGTTGTGATCCGGCGCATGGCCGACGAGGAGGGCGGGTGGGGGCCCACCGCCCGCTCGGCCTGGATCTCGCGGTGCACGGGACTCCGGATCTCGACGTGCATCGCGCTGAAGTGGGCCGACGTCGACCTCGAGCGCGCCCTCCTCCACGTGCGTCCGAACGACCCCGGCTCGAAGACCAAGCGCGAGGCGCAGGGCTGGTCGACGCCGATCCCCTCGCCACTGCTGGACGTGCTGAAGGGCTGGGATCGACGTGGTGAGTCCGTGTCCGGGTGGGAGCACGCCTGGTCCCCGGACCTCATCGAGGACCGCCGCCGGGTGCGCGCCTACCGGGTGGCCCTGCGAGCCTGGGAGGCCGCCACGGCCGCGGAGGAGGTGCGCCGGGACGTCTGGGCCCCGCCCGGGCGGCGCGGCCGCCGCCCGCTCCACGCGTTCCGCGCGTGCTGGAAGGCCAGCCTGGCCCGCGCCGGCGTGACCAAGGAGGTCCGTCAGGCACTGATCGGCGGTGCTCGAGGCACCGACCACAGCTACGTCGACGCGTGGTCCCTGCCGCTGCGGGACGCCGTGAAGCACATCCCGGAGATGCAGGGGCAGGTCGTGCTGACGTTCAAGGAGCGGGCGTGAGGCTTCGCTGTCTGCGACCCTGCAGGACCAATCGCCGCCACGGAAACACCGGTCGATTGCACGGTCGTCCTACCTGCCACGCGCATCCCCAGAGACAACGGCCTGGTCGTGCTGTCCGTCAAGGAGCTGCGCCGACCTCAGCCGACCGGATCCCCGTCCCGGGCCACCTTCTCCACCATCGCCGAGCTGCGATCGGGCAGCGCGTAGAACGCATCGAACGCGTCGCCCAGGTCGGTCCAGAACGAGTCCGGCTCGCCGTCCACCAGCACCACCCACTCTCCGAGGTGGTCCGGGAAGCGGTCGGCGAGCCCGAGGAAGTCGATGTGGTGGGCGATCAGCATGCGTCTTCGCTCCGCCCAAGGGCCGCCTCTGCCTCGTCGTAGTCGAGGCCGTCGAGCTGCGGAAGAGGAGTGCCATCCGCGGCAGCGTAGGCGGCGCGTCGGCTCTCCCATTCCTTGGCATCCTCGAAACAGGCGTCGCAGAGCCCGTCATCAGCCGACGTCCAGCGGCGGCCACATCCCTCGATGCAGAGCAGCGCGCGGTCGACGACCCGGCTCATGCGTCCTGCTCCGCGATCCGGACGATCGCTGTGTCGTAGACCAGGTGCCCAGCGCTCCGGAGCGCGGACACCACCTCCGGCTGCGCGGGGTTGCGCCACGAGCTCGCCACGTAGATCTTCCTCTGCACGCTCACCTCCCTACGGGTTGCTGTCGTCTCGCCGGCGTCCGCGGTTGCTCGCGGCGCTGGCCTCGCTCCGGACCCGATCCCGCAGCGCGCTCCCCGCGACGTGGACGTCCTTGCGGGTGGGCTCGCGGCGCAGCACGCCGAACACCCAGGCGCGGATCCCCTTGGCGTGCTTCCGCGCGAGCTCGCGCGCGGCCTCGGCGGACAGGGCCATCGCGGCCTCATGCAGCCGCTCGTGGTCGGGATCGTCGAAGGGACGCCGCGGGGCGTCCCGCTGCTCGAGTCGCGCGAGACCCTGGTCCCGGGCGACCAGGAGCGCATCCATGTCGGCAGCCGACCCACCGAGATCGGGGTGACACCGCTTGGCGGCCGTGCGGAACGCGGCGACGATCTCCTCCTTCGAGGCGTCGCGGGCGACCCCGAGGACGACGTGCCACGGGCGGGGCGCCGTCACTGGGGGACTCCGAGGCGGCAGCGCACGCCCTTCACCGTCCAGCGGCTGTGTGCGGCCTGGCTGCCGGGCAGCGCGTGGCCGTGGGGGATCCAGTAGCGGTCGACCAGACCGAGGTCGGCGAGTCGCGCGAGCTCGTGGAGCGCCCCCTTCTTGCTGAGGCCGAACCGGGCCTCCACCTCGGTGCGCCGCACCCCGGTGCTACCCGCCGCCTGGATGAAGATCAGCAGGTCCTCGTCCACGTTGCGGGCGAGTTCCTCACGCGTGGGCTCGACGACCTCGTCGCGGGGGAGAAGGGCGTAGACGCAGGCGTGTCGACCGGTGCCCGTGGACCGGTGGTCGACCACCATGGCGAGCTTGAGGTGGGTGAGCACGTGGCAGGCGCGCTTGACGGTCGGGAGCGCGAGGCCGGCCCGCTCAGCGAGCTCCTCCGCGGTCGCGGGCCCACCTGCCATCGCGTCCTGCACCTTGCGAGCGGAGGGGCGGAGTCGCATCAGCACGCCTCCGTCGCGGCCCGCCACGCCCGGGCGATCCCGCCGGAGCCTGGGAACAGGTCATGCAGCTCGTCGCCGGAGCGCGCGCCCAGGAGCGAGAACACCCAGGACGCGAACGCGGCAGGCTTGGCCCCGATCACCCAGCCGGGGTCCGTCAGCCTGGGACGCGCGGTGTAGACCAGGGAGTCGTCGGGCTGCCGCGTGGACACCACGTCCCGCGCCGGCTTGTAGATCACCGGCTCCCAGCTCGACAGCGGGCCACGGGCTCGCCCGCTCCGGGAGCCGCGCACCCAGGCGGCGATCCTGACCTGCGCGGGGTTCGGGCACAGGGGGAGGACGGATGGCAGGGCCTCGGATGAGGTGCACAGGGCCCACCCGTCGAAGCCGTCGAGCTCCTGCAGGAGCGACGCGTGGTCCACCTCGCCGGCAAAGTCGGGGTGGTCCCGGTACAGGTGCGCCAGGCCCGGGTAGGGCGGATCCGCAACGGCGAGCCGCAGGGCGCGCTCGGCGAGCTCGAGTCGCTCCACTTCCTGACGGAAGCGCCACCGAGCCTGTCGACAGCGCCTCGAGCACGTGATCGAGTCCTTGCGTCGACCGTCGGGGATGGGCTCGCGGCACCATGCGCAGGTGTCGCCGGCGGCCGGACGCGACGCGTCGCGCAGGTCCTCCGACGACGCGTCGGCCCTGCCGGCGGTCGACACGTCGAGCCCACCAGGTGGCGACGGCTCCATCACCACAGCTCCCCCGGCATAGGCCTGCAGAGCTCACACCCGAGGCTCCCGGGCCAGGGGTGATCGCAGGGGCACGGGACTTCGAGCGGGGGCCAGCAGTCGTCCTCGAGCGTGGCGCAGGCGGCCGAGGGCTCCTCCCGCCCCACCCGGACCGCCGCCGCGCGGCATGCACACGGGGCGGTCGGAGGTGGGCGGTGTCGGGATCGGCACCGGGTCGTGGTGGGAGTGCGCCCGGGCGCGGAGGGCTCGAGCGGCGTGGAGGGGGCGCAGCGGGGAGATCGCGCGAGCTGCTGGGCGCGACGCATCAGGATCGTCGGCGGATCGCCGAAGATGGCGTTGGGGAACATCCAGGCAACAATGTCCAGCGCCGACCGCACCTCGGCCCCGCCGCCGTCGGAGCAGTCGCCCTCGATGTGGGCGCAGCGATGGACCAGCCGGACGACGTTCACGACGAGCCTCCCCTCTTCTTCCGCGCAGGCGGACCGACGACGAAGGCGGGACCAGGTCCCGGGTCGGGCTCGACGAGCTCGGGGTAGGGTCCGGACTCGTCGTCTTCGTTGGGGACGTCGGCAAGGTCGAACTCCGGCCGAGCGGTCAGCACGCGCGGGGCCAGCACGTCCGCCTCGAGGGCGAGGGCCGCGCGCGCCAGCTCCGGAGCGTCCTCACCGCCCAGCGCGACGAGCTCGAGCGTCCGCGCGAACAACAACAGGGCACCGAGCTCCTCGGCGCGCTCCCTGGCGAACTGGGGATCGCTGAAGCGAAACGCCCAGACCTCGTCTCGCTTGCGGGCGATGAGCTGCTCGAAGGCGCGGACGGTAGGCACGATGGGGTCGGCCAGGCCGAGGAAGCCGCACTCGACGCCGTCGCACGGGGGCGGCTTGCGCCACATCCCCTTGGGCTGGTGCCAACCGTCCCAGATGCACGGGCGCTCCATCCGGCAGCGCGGGCAGGGCACGGCGACAGGCTCGTGGCGATCAGGGTGGTGGTAGACCTCGGCCTCGAGGGCACCCGTGCGCTGGATCCGGCAGTCGAGCATGATCCCCGCGCGCATGAGCTCGTGGGTCGTCGGCTCGCGGCCCAGCACCTCGGCGGTCCAGCGCTCGAGCGCCTCGTCGTCGCGGTGCTGGAGGGCCTCGTCGTGGCTGAGATCGCGCGCGGCCAGGTCGATGGGGTTGGCGGGGCGGTCAGGCGTGGAAGGTTGTGTCGTCATGGCCTTCCTGTGGTTCGGTGGACCACCACAGTTCCGCCACAGGCTCGACACGGTCCCTTGTCGGCCATGCCCTGGGCGTGCTCGATGGCCTTGTCCACGCTCAGGTCGGCGCCATACTCGAGGCGCACCGAGTAGTGCCTGCTCGACCGCTTGCGATCGTGCTGCTCGCACCGGAGCTGAACGAGGACAGGCATGGCTACGCGCCCGTCCTGTTCTCGGTGTCGAGCAGGACGTATCCGTCTTTGTCGAGGTAGGTGACGCGCCAGGTCGGGTGTGCCGGCATCGTGTGTCGATCGCCGTCAAACTGGACGTTGATGTAGCCACGTGACGCAGAGCGAATCGTGCCAGGCTTTCCGTCGACGGTGACACGCATCCCACGCTTGGCGGGGACCTTTCGGGTGCGACGAATCTGCTCCATCGCACTCATTGGGACGTCCTTGTCGGCATCAATCCTCCGTGTTGGTGGGTGGGTGTCGAGCCGCCTACGCCTGCAGCTGTGAGACCACCGCGAGCGCGGCGTCGGTCTCGCGCAGGGCGACGACGAGGTGGGCGCGACGCTCGGTGAGACGCTGGACCCGCTCCTGCGCCCGCCGGCGGACCGCAGGGTCGAGGGCATACGGATCGCTGGTCTCGGGCCGGCCGCCGGCGTGCTGGTCGACCATCGTCAGATCAGCACCGTCAGGAACGGCGGTGAGCTTCCAGCCACAGCCGCGCAGGTACAGCTGCGCCATCTTGAGCGTCAGCCTCCTCTTGCCCAGCTCCAGTCCCGAGACGAGGCTGTCGCTGACGTCCATCCGTTGGGCGAGCTCCACCTGAGAGAGGTTCGCCGCGACCCGCAGCGCACGGAGCGCCGCGGGCAGGTCGTCGCGGTCCAGGTCCAGCTTGCCCCCGACCCGCCCCCGCCGAGCAGGTGGAGCTGCTGCTGCTCGGGCCACCGGCGGCTGCATCGGGTCCGGGTTCCGGGCAGGTGCGCCATCCAGCCGCGCCGCGACGTCGCGCTCGGCCTGGTCGATCGCCGCCTCCACGCGGTCGCCCTCGGCCTTGCCGAGCTCGACGTCCTCGTTGTCCTCCACACCGAGGACTCCGCCCGCCAAGGCGGCGAGATCGGGGCGGTCGCGCACGACGGAGTCGGCGATCGCGTCTTCCTCGCTCTCGGAGCCCATCCAGCCGGCGGGGCCGTCGTCCTCCGGGTCGGCGGCGGGTTTCGCGGCGGCGGGTTCCGCGGCGGCGGGTTCCGCGGCGGCGGGCGGGGGGTCGGCAGCGGCCGGTGGTGCCTGCTTGGCTGGTGGTGCCTGCTTCGTGGATCTCGCCGGCGCGTCGTCGACGTCGGCGGGAGCTGCGGCCTCGATCCTCCGCGCCACGGCGAGCGCGGTGCCGTCCGTGGTCAGGAGGTAGCGAACCGCACGCGCCTTGCCCGTGCGCTCGACCAGGCCATCCGCCAGCATCCGGTTGAGCATGGCCGTCGCGCGGTACTTGCTCTTCAGGAGCGTCGTGGCCAGCGCCTTGCTGACGGGTCCGTGCCGCAGGGCTGCGAGGAGCACGTCCTCGTCCTGGCGGCGCGCTGCGGCGCTCGAGCTGGTGTTCTCGGTGGTCTGGGACACGGTGGTCCTCCGGTGCTGCGCGGGCGGTGGCGCCCGCGTGGGTCGTGGCGAGCTCGGCGCCTTGGGTGGCCCGTCAGCCCACTGGCGGACCCGTCGAGGGGGAGGTCGTGGGCTGCTCGGCGGTGGCCGATGTCGGGAGAGCTCGGCCAGGGCGCGCCGCGCCTCACGTGTGGTCGCCGGCGCGTCCGTTCCGAGCAGTCCGAGCGGGTTGCAACGGCGGCACGCCGTCGTGACCGGCACTGGGCAGCTCTGACAGCGGGTCGAGGGTCGCTCGCCGGCGCGCTCGAGCGTGGGTGGCGCCAGTCTGCCGGCGTCGAGGTCGGCCTTGCAGTCGGAGCACACCTGCACCCACTCGGGCGCCCGCAGGCCCTGTACCTCAACGGGATGCCGGCCGATCCCCGAGCACGTCGCCGTCGCGCAGGGCTCTCCGGCCCACCGCGACTCCCGCGGCGAGCTCGGATCGAACTCGGACCGGATCCGGTGGCTGTCGCCCATCAGAGCCACCACCGCTGCAGCTTGAGCGCGCCACAGCGGGGGCAGGCCCGTACGTCGGCGGGTTCGTCCAGGCCGTCCAGCGGCCTCCACCGCGCGGCGACGTGCCGGGAGCCACAGACCTGGCACGTCACGATCCCGGAGGTCGTCAGGTCCTCCGTGCTGGCCGGGATCTGCCGCTGTCGCTGGCGGTCCATCGAGCCAACGGCCGCCGAGCTCACGGCAGCACCTGCAGCAGAGCCACCAGGGCGCCGGCGATCGCCAGCAGCATCGTCATCGTCGCGGCCCACAGGCACCGCGTCTGACGCGTGTTCATGCCCATGACGGCCCCCAGGGCTGGGGCTCGGCGCTGTGGGGCGCGCCGTGCCGACCTCGGGCGAGCGGATGGCTCGGGTGCCCGTCCTTGGTCAGCCGGAGCACGTGCAGGGCCCGGCCCGCCAGGCACGCCCGGAGGTCCGGATCAGCCGCGAGGAACGGCGCGCCCACGGTGCCCCAGGCGGCGAGCACCAGGTCCGCGTCGGAGAGCGCGTGCTCGAGCGCCGCGAGGTTCCGCCGGCGGGCCCACGGCGCGAGCTCGTGCCCGTGCGCCAGCTCCGGCTTCGAGCTCCGGAACGGGGAGAGGTTGACCACGTCGAGCGAGGTGAACGACCAGGCCCTGGAGAACCGGACGATCCGCGTGATCGTCGGGTCGGAGGCCGCGGCGTTCGCGGTCGAGGGGTTCGCCATCACCCAGGCGATCCGCCGATCCTCGTCGCTCCTGCCCGCGAGCCCGCGGTGAAGCCAGAACCGGTAGGTCTCGCAGTGTGACAGCTCCGCGCTGCCGACCAGGCGCGAGGCGATCGGCGGTCCGGAGCGGTCCGGCGGCGGCGAGCCCATGGTGTGCGTGACCGGGCTCATCGCAGCCCCAGCAGCGCGGGCGTGCCGACGACGACCGCGGCGACGACGAACAGCGTCACCGTGCACAACGCCATCACGACGATCCCCAGCGCGACGCCCGTGGCGAACACGCCCAGGCGGAGGTCGACGCCGACGGTGACCAGGCCGAGCGCGAGCGCGAGCTGCAGGCCGGTCCCGCCGTCGGGCAGGCCGGGGCTCACCTCGAGGCCGAAGAGCAAGCGGTCCACGCGCCACGACAGCCACGCGCAGGACGCGCCGCGGGTGTCGAGCGGGATCTGAACGTCCTTGATGGTCGGGATCATGCGCCCTCCGTGGCTGCGTCGTTGGCGCCGCTGATCAGTCGGCGAAGGCAGTCGCTGACGGTGACGTTCGCCTGGACGACGGCGCCCGAGTCCGGTTGGTGGTTGAACTGCCAGGAGGCCCCGCTGACCTCGGGGCCCCAGACGTCGGGGTCCACCTGGTCGACCGGGACCCCGAACCGCTCGGCCGCGATCTCCACCGCGGTGGACTCGAGCAGGTCCTGGAACCAGAGGTTGATGTGGACGTTCATCGCCCACCCCGCGGCTCTTGGACGAGCTGCAGGTGGTGAGCGGGGGCGGCGTCTTCGCCGGCGAGCAGCGCGGCGATCTGCCGCCAGTGCTTGGCGATCGCCGCACCTCGAGCGGTCGTCTGGTACGCGTTGGGCTGCCGACCTGGCCGGCCGTTGCTGCCGGTCTCGCAGGTGATCAGGCCCTTCTCGATCAGCGTGTCCAGGCGCCGGCGGGCAGCCGCCTCGCCGATCTGGCAGTGCCCGATGACGCCCCAGATCGCGGCGCCATGCACGTGGTCATCGATGAACGCCAGCGCATCGAGCAGGCCGGCCGTCCTGTCGTTCCTACCGGTGGGCATGGCCCCTCCCGGTCAGCCGCCAGCACTCGCGGCCGCGGACGTTGGAGCGCTCGACGAACCGCCGGCGCTTCAGCAGGGCGAGCTCCTGGCGCAGCCGGCCGCGGCGCAGGCCGGTCCGATCCTCGAGCTCGAGCACGCCGGTCCAGCGCGCGAGCTGCCGGAGCTCTCGCAGCAGCATCGAGCCCACCGTCGTCGGCGAGGGGGCGCAGTCCAGCAGCGTGAGCTGCGGCTCCTGCTGGGCTGCGCCTCCATGGCGACGGGCTGCGCTACGCATGCCGCGCCCCCTCGCCAAACAGGCTGCGGTGCAAAATGTGCGCGGCGCCGGCGGCGGTGCTGAAGCTGGCCCCCAGACCCCGCAGGGTGTCCTCGAGGAGGTTGGGCTCGCCGGTGCAGGCGGCCTCGAGCTCGCTCGGCAGGCGGTCGGCCGCGTCGCGGATCTGCCAGCACGAAGCCTCGACGTCGGCCATGTGCTTGTGGGCCTTGTCCACCTCGAGCTGCTTGCTCTTGGCGAGGCCCTGGGCGATGCGCTCGGCGCGCTCGGAGGCGGACACGCGCTCCTCGGCCTGCCGGACGCGGCGAGAGGCGTCGTCGACGAGCTCGCGGATCTCGTGCCGGAGCTGGCCGACGACGCGCTCGGGCACGCGGTAGAGCTCCACCTGCTTGACCAGCTGCTCGATGACCTCCTGACGTTCCGCGGGGGTCACGACACCACCTCCGCCACCATCGACAGGGCCTTCGGGAGCCGCCCCGGCGGGGACAGGCACATGCCGACGGTCTGCTCGCCGAGCACCAGCCGGCCGCGCGCCACCAGGTCGTGCTCGAGCAGCTCGGCGATGCCACGCCGGAGCGCTCGGGGGGTCATGAGGTAGTGCTCGGCGAGTTGGCCGATGGTGCCGTGCACCGGTTCGCGGCCACCGCTGTGCGCCCAGTCGTCGCGGAGGAGGAGCAGCAGTCGCGCCGCCACCGGCGAGAGGAAGACGAGGTCCTCCCTGCCGCGCTCGGGTAGGGGGCGGAGGGGCCGGGGCTGCGCCGTCACCCCCGCACCGCCCGGGCGTGGTCGAACGCCCTGTGGGGGGTGGTGTGGCCGCGGCCGTAGGTCAGGCGCTCCCGCGCGGTGCGCCCGCAGCGGTTGGCCTGGTCGTCGATCGCGGTGCTCTCGCCGAGGCGCACCAGGTCGAGCCGCCAGTCCTCGACCAGCAGGACGATCTGGTCGAGCTCCGCCGCGAGCTCGCCGACGGTGCGGCACTGCATGGCGGAGCCCGTCAGCTTCAGGAGCCGTAGCGGCTGTGGCCCCGCCGGCGTCTTCGCCAGCGCGCCGCGGGCATAGTCCTCGATGTCCTGGCCCATGCGGCTGTCCGGGAAGTCGGGCAGCAGCTCCTCGGCCGGGCGATCGCCGGCGCCGGCGGGGCGCGCGGTGTTGGCGTGGCGGACGCCGTCGGGCAGCTCCCCGGTGCGGAGCACGTCCAGCGCCTTGACGATGGCGTCCGCACGGAGCTCGCGCTCGACGTCGTCACCGGGGATCGGCACCCGCGCGTCCTCAAGCAGCCAGCGCCGCTCGATGCTGTTGCCGAACCCACCGAGGCTCCAGCCGCAGCCCGGGAGGCTGACGACGTCGCCAGCGACGACTACGCGGTTCTCGTCACCGTTCGGCTTTCGAACTCGGATGTCAGCGACGCGCATGGGGAAGCTCCAACCGGGGCGGGTGGTGGCCTGGCTGCCCTCGCCTTGCGGCGTGCCCCGGGTGGGGCGGCCAGGAAGGGAGACGGGGCGCCGTTGTGCGTGGTCCCTGCAACGGGGACAGAGGTCGTTGGTTGGGGGGGGTCGACCTCATGGACGCACCACGACAACGGCGCCCCGCGTGTTCAGCTGGGCGCCGCCGCGGTGGAACGCGCGCGACGCATGGCGAGCTCCGAGAGCTCGTAGGGACTGAGGTCGTCGTCGGAGGCCTCCGGGCGCGCCCTGGTCGGGGCGCGGCGCTTGGTGGCGCTCTCCTGGGCGGGCTGGCTCGAGGTGCCCTCGCCCTGGTCGTCCTCCATGGCCTTGTGGAGGCGGCGCTTCTCGTTGCGCAGCTTCATCGCGGCGCCGTACCAGGCCTTGACGAACCGCGGATCCCACGAGCGACTCGCCCGGTCGTCATCGCCGAGGTTGTCCGGCGCGCCGGGGATCAGGTACGCCTGCTCGCCGAGGTCGCTGAAGATGTTGCGGATGGTCCGCACGTGGCAGCCCGCCAGCTTGGCCGCGCCCTCGTCGTTGACGGGTGGTGGCGGGACCTCGAGGAGCTGGCGGATGGCCCTGAGCTCAGCGTGGATGCCCGTCAGCGTCGACCACACGTCCGACAGCAGTTTCGACAAGCTGCTCATCGCGACCCCCTTTCGGTACTTGAACAACACCGCGATCGCGCTGGATGACCCAGGCGATCGAGGAGCTGGTGCACGACGACGGGCGAGTCATCGGTCCTACCGTGGCCTTCCAGTCCAGCCGGGCGTACCCTGCTGGCCTTGGGAGCTGGGAGGTTGTTCCGATGCGCGTCCATCAAGATCAATGTTACCGACTTTCTCGGTTACTTGCAACAACGAGTTAGTCGATGGACATGTCAGCCCAGCGCCAAACGGCCCTCCGCGCCCTCGACCTTCTGAGTCTCCTGGACAAGAAGGGCGTCGAGCTCGTGCTCTTCGCTCTACAGATGCACACCGGGGACTACTCGGCCGAGAGCCAGCTCTCCAAGTCCCTGCTCATGCAGAAGGGGGCCGACACCGGGCCGATCGCCGACCTGATGCGGCTCATTGAGCGCCTCGATGGCGACGATCTTGCCTACGCGGAGGAGCTACTCCGAAACGCGGCGGATGAGGCCCTGGGCTCTCGCAGCCTGGACTCCGTCTAGCGGTCGAACTCGTCCAGCAAGACGGTCTCCATGGCCTCTGCCATGTCGGGGTTTCGCTCGAGCTTCAACCTGAAGGCGCGGACCAATCGCATCTCGCGATCGTCGGGTAGCTCCACCGCTTCCGTTCCCGCGAGCACGGACGCGAGCGACCGAAGTAGGCGCTGCTTCCGGAACCCAAGTTCACGGTACGAGCCCACGAGCTCGCGCTCGTCAGGCCGCAGAGCCTCGCCGGCGTCCGCGAACAGGTCCCAAGGGTTCTGTCCGATGATCCGAAGCTTCGCGGCGATCTCTGCGACCTTGCGGAAACCGCTGCCGCCCATCCAGCCCGAGAAGGTGCTCTGGGACACGCCAAGCGCCTCCGCCAGCCGCGAGTCAGTGGCGTACCCTGCATCACGGCCAAGCCGCCGCAGATTCTCCGTCAGCCGAGACTCCACAAACGAGCGGTCGGATTCCTCGTCCGGAGCGGACTCATCGGATTTTCCGATATTCATAGTCTTGAGATCCTACCGGTTTTCGGGTACCACGGTGGTCAGGTCGTTTGCACGACCTGCCAGAAGCCCTCACGAGCGCCAGTCGGCGTCGCGGGCAGGTTCGTCCACCAAGACCCGATGATGTTCGAGGCCTCCGTGTCGAACGCAGAGAACCCTACCGCAGCTGCTTGCTTGAGGGCTTGCCACTCTGTCTCGGACCAAGTCGGCGAGGTCGTGTCGATCTGCTGGGAGCCGAGGTGAAGACGGAAGCGGAAGTCGGTGTTGCCCGTCCCTTGTTCTCGGTGGGAGATCAGCTCGTTGTTCCACACGCTCAACCCCATCGGGTGCCTCCGGCATTCTCGATACTGCTAACCGCAGGCGCCCTCGCATGCGCGCGGGCACCAGATCCTGGGCGATCGGCTTGCGCAGTTCCGTTGCGGCTACGGGGTCCGGAGCGCCGCGATCCCGGTGCGCAGTTGTCGTCCGACGTAGCGCCGAGTCCAGAGCATCAGGACGACCATGATCACCGACCCGACGATGGTCGGGGCCAGCGCGACAGCCGCCGCCAGGAACACCACAGTCAACAGCCCGAGCAGCGGCGTCCTGATGACCACGATCCACAGGTCGTCCTGATCTCTGTGCCGCAGGGCGGCGATCGCGATGTACTTGCTCGCCCACGAGCGCCCGCTCCCGTCGTCTCCGTACCGTCTGGCCAGTGGGAACGCCGCCAGCACGCGCTTCTCCAGCGCGTCGATGGTCTCGGCGCGGACTTCGAGCTTGATCGCCATGGTGGACCTCCAACGTCCCAGGTTCCGCGTCTACTGGACCGTTCCCACGATCCGACGCTGCAAGCTGCTCGCCGGAGCGGCTCTCGCGCTCGGCCGAGCCCGAGCTGGCGGAGTGGCTGAATGGGTAGGCTCTCCGCCGACGCGGCCGACAAGGTCGACCAGGTCGTCAGGAAGGTCCTCGCAGAGGGCCCCTACCGCCGCCGAGACATCGTGCGGCGGGCTGGCTTCTCGTCGACGGTAGTGAGCCGCGCGCTCCGCCGGCTGAAGAGGCGCAACCTGATCGTCATGACCGTGGACCGGGAGGGCAAGCGCTGGGCCCTCACCGAGGGGGGCCGCGATGGGTGATCTCGCGCTCTACGTCGTCATCCTCGCAACCTACGGCAGCGCCGCGGCTCGCCTCGCCCGTCGCCGGCGTTCAGCCGCGCTCCGGAGGCGCCGTGCGTAGCTCCCTCCGCCCCGTCGCCGCACTCCTCGCCCTGCTCGTCTCGTCGGCCTGCGCGGTGGGCGTGCAGCTCGAGCTCAAGATCGGTGACCCGGCTCGAGCGGGGCAGGACGCCGGCCCGGACACCGACGCGGACACCGGCGCGGAGGCGGCATGGGAGTGACGAGCGAGACCACGGGTGTCCGGCTGACCCTCGAGAGCGCCCGGGAGCTGTTCAACCTGCTCGGCGTCGAGCTCGGCGAGCTTCCGCGGCCTGGCGATCGCCGGCGACCGCCGCGGGGAGGTGCCCGTGGTTGACGGCCCGGACTTCGAGGGGCTGTGCGCCCAGGTGAGAGCGGCCCCGAACCGGGCGCAGCGCGCGCTCGAGCTTGCCGAGGAGATCCGCCGGCGACGGCTGGCGCGGCCGTCCCAGTGGGACCTCGAGGGCATGAAGCTGCTCCTCGAGGAGACCCACCTGATGGGGATCGCCGAGGGGATCCGTCAGGGTCAGGAGGAGGCGCGCGCGTCGAAGCCAGGGTCTCCGAAGGCCGAGGTGGTCGCGGGCCTCACGGAGCACTTCGTGCGGGCGTTCAGCGTGTCCGAGCTCCGCCGGCTCTGCGCGTTCGAGCGGGTCGGGGTCGACCTTCCCGAGGGCCCGCTGGTCCGGGCGGACGCGGCGCGCCTGGTCGCGGCAGCGCTGCTCAAGGACCGAGGGATCTACGGCGCGGCGCAACTGCTGGCGCAGCAACGACCGAAACGGGCTGACGAGTACCGTGCGTGGGTCGTGACGGTGACCGGAGCACCCTGCGGGCCGCTGGTGCCTCATGGGTGAGACGAGCCGGCCACCCGACCACCTGCCGCCCCTGCGCTGGCTCGACGACGAGCTCGTCCTGGACGGCGTCCCGATGCGCAGCTGCGGGAGGCACACCCGCGGGATCTGCATCCGCGACCGCGACAGCCGCCTCGAGATCCTCCGAGAGGAACTCGACCACCGTCTGCTCGATCGATCCCTGGCCGCGCGGTGGTGTCCGGACGAGCGCCGATCGGACTGGTACGTCGACGTCGAGCACCCCCAGGGGGCCCGCTACGTGGTCCGGTACGCCTTCGAGCTCGCCCGCTCCACGTCCTTCGTGCACGGGATCCTCGACGCCCTGCCGGTCGACATCTTCGTCCGGATCTGGACGGGCACGATGCAGGACGGCGACGCGGCGGTCCTCGGCCAGGCGGTCCGCCGCATGCACGAGCTCACCTTCCCGGCCGAGGTGGCCGAGCCCTCCTCCCGGAGCGGCCTGTGACCACGGAGCTGCTGCTGCTGCTGGTCTTCGCCGTCGGGTTCTTCTTCGGCGGGATCGGCGTGCTCTTGGTGCAGTGGCTCGTCGACCTGGTGCTGGCCGCGGCGCGGCCGAGGGAGGCGGATCCGTGACAGCCGCCGCCTCCACCCTCCCCACCTCACAGTTCTGGAACATGCCCGAGGGCTTCCTGGTCGACCTCCGCCAGGACACAGACCTCGGCTGGGCGGAGCTGCGCGTGCTCGCGGCGATCGGCGTCTTCTCGAGCGGCAACTGGTTCCCGGGGAGCCGCCCGCACCACGTGCACTCCTACCGGTCGCAGACCTGGCTCGGCAGCTTCCTCGGCCTCGACCGGAGGACGGTGTCGGGCCACGTGCAGCGGCTGCAGCAGTGGACGTGGCGCGACCAGGACGTCCTGCGCACGACCCGGGCGGGCAGCACGGCGGGGTGTCTGGCCTACGGCACGCCCTGCCTGCCCAAGGGCTCGAGGAGCGGTCGACACATCAGCCGCGACGTGCTCGAGCTCGACGCCTGGCGCGCCCTGTCGAACCCTGCAGCCGTGCTCTACCTGCTGCTCCGCGACGACTACCGCCGCGCCAGCGGCGCCGGCGTCGGGCTCGAC
>MDTC01038342.1_pt1 | contig 19311 bp, 15 predicted proteins | sample 811181 | NCBI WGS metagenome assembly MDTC01 (sample SAMN05326644, study PRJNA326480) | marine metagenome | isolation source: seawater | place: Pacific Ocean: North | collected 2011
CATTCCGGCAACATCACCAACATTATCACCAACATTATCTGCTATAGTTGCAGGGTTTCGAGGATCATCTTCAGGAATACCAGCTTCAACTTTACCAACCAAGTCAGCACCAACATCCGCAGCCTTAGTGTAAATACCTCCACCAACTCTTGCAAATAAAGCAATAGATTCAGCGCCCAATGAAAATCCCGCAAGGGTCTCTAATACAACTGTCATGTCAGCAGTTGAAGTCCAAACTCCACCCATGAAGTAATTAAAGAAAAAGATGAAAAAACCTGTAAGACCTAATACAGCTAAACCAGCAACCCCAAGACCCATAACCGTACCACCACCAAACGCTACTTTAAGTGCATTTGGCAAACTTGTTTTGGCAGCTTGAGTTGTTCTTACATTAGACTTAGTAGCAATTTTCATTCCCATATTACCTGCCAAAGCAGAAAATATAGCACCAATGATAAAAGCAATTATTATTAAATAGTGGGTAGTAGGAACAATTGTAGCGATTATAGCAAGAAGAACACTTGCACCAATTACAAACATTGTTAATAACCTATATTCAGCTTTTAAAAAAGCCAATGCCCCTTGATAGATGTGGTCAGAAATTTCTTTCATTTTACCATCACCAGCATCTTGTTTCATTACTTGAGACTTTTTTACAAACATGTATAAGAGACCAACAAGTGAAAGTATAATTGGTAAATAAATTGCTATTGATTCCATTATTGAATTATTAATTATTTTTTAGGTGTGCGAAATTATATTTTTATTTAAAACTTAACAAATAAGATTACATAAATTAAATTCCGCCATCTTAAAACCGTTATTTACATATTGATTTTTTAACTCAATTTTTGATCAATTAAGTATTAAGCATGGTTTAAAGGACACTTTTTACAAGCTTTCCCTTTTTTTTGATATTTCTTACAGCACTTTTTCTTGGGCTTTAACACAATTGGTATACAATAGTTATGACATGAATTAAGCTCAATTATTTGATAAATTTCTTTCATTAGGGGCGCAAAACTATCACAAATAAAAAAAATGACAATACCATTTTTAAGGTATATTTTTAAATAACTTTATATTTTAATGAGATACCTCTTTCTATTTTACTTCTCTTTCACACAATTGTTTAGTGTGGGTCAAATGGATTATTTAACAGACTATATTCCATATGATACTTGCAGTTTTGATACTCATCCAATTCTTAATATTAAAACTTGGGTTCATGTAGTTCAAAAAAGTGAGAGTAAACCTGAAAACATCACCATAGACTCTATCAATTATCTCAAAAGACAATATAATTGGATTAACCAGATGTATGGTCAGTTAAAGCCTCCATCTGTTGAGAACCAAAACGGAGAAAAACCTTACATAAAAGATGCTAGAATTAGATTCATTTTAGATACTATTTCGTTTCATATTGATGAAAATAGTTGGGATAGAATTAAGGTAAGTACGATAGAAAATCCGAAAAAATGGTTAGAAATATTAAAAATTGATTCCGATTCTTCTACCATCTTAATCAAAGGGGTTAGAAATAGGTATCGCCCAATCTTAGACTCCATTATTGTTAGAAATACTAAATTTAATGACGGATTACATTATGTTGAAAGATTAAAAAAATATGGTAGAAATACTTTAATATTTTTAAAAGATGAAGTTCTTGTTTCAGAAGATACTATTGGGATTATTACCTATTATCAAAAAATAGATAAAAATTGCAACAAAGACAACTGGGAAAAATACACTCAAAAGGATAAAAACTTTTTACATGTGTTTTATACCGGTTCATCTGAGAATGGACCAGCCTTTGGGTGTGGGCCATCACCATTTTTTTTAAACCTTTCTAAAGTAATAAATAATGGTGGCTATGCTACTGCACAGCTTACTGCTCATGAATTAGGTCATTGTATCGGACTTAGACATACCAATACTCCTCAATTTAAAGATTTACCTAAAGGGGATAAGTTTGGCTGGATAAAATGTAACAATAGCAATACAAGTAATAATATTATGGGTTATAACACCTGTAGGAATTATTTATCTCCTTTACAAATAGCTCATGTACATTATAGATATTCAAATATAAATTCACTTGCAAATACCATTAAAACAGCATCTAATCAAAAACATGATATTTATATTAACAGTCCTACTTCTTGGAACAAAAGTATTATATGTAGTGGAAATGTTATTGTTAAAAAAAAACAAACCCTGACGATTACTGAAAAGATAATAATTCCGGAGAATGGATATATATTATTGGAGAAAAAGGCCAAAATTATTGTGAACGGTGGTAAAATCTTGAGTTTACAAAATAAATGGGAAGGTATAATAAAATGTAAATCTGAATACAGCAGAAACAAATTACCTAAGAAAGATAAAAATAAACCAGAAGTGAATCTGTTAAATAATGGAGAAATAATTTATTGATCAATTTCAAAAAGTGTTTTTTTCTTCTGCTCTTCCTCAACACCAATTTTCTTTAAAAACTTATTTAATTTAGAGGAATCTTTTTTTCGTTTTGGCTTACTATTGGAACTTTTAATCTCCTTTACTGAAACAGTATCTTGATCAAATTCTTCATCACTCCACTCCACTTCAAATTCAGCAGATGCTGGTTCCTTTTCATCTACATCTTCGCCTTTAATGATTTTTTTTATTGATTCTTTTTCTTCCTCTATTTTATTTCTTCTTTCTTTTTTAACTTCACTTTTATCCAAACTGTAATTTAAATCCTCAATATGTCCGGATATTTTTAAAAATAATTGTTTACCATCTTGACTTTCTATTTGATCGTCGTCTATTTTATTTCTTTTCTTTTTGACAATATCAGCCCAGTTAAAATTTAAATGGTAATCAACAGAATCGTTCAGGCCATATTGACCATAAATATTAAAATCTAAAATATCATTATCAACAGCTGTTTCAGAAATATAAACTTGCCCATCTTTCATGGATATTTTAGAATCAAAATCTTCAAATTGAACTTTATTTATTTGTTTTTGATAATACCCTAAGTCAATAATATTTCTGGTAATAACGCTTTGTTCAAAGTAATCTAGAATATCTTTCAAGAAGGGATATTCAATCAGCTTAAATTTTTCAAAAGTATTAAATGTTGAAAATTTTAATTTTTGAAAATCTATATCCCCTTTTTTATTATAAAATACCTTGGCATCGAAATTACTTGAAAGTCTAACGCTAAATTGATTGTCTGTAAGAAATGACTGATTAAAATTGTTGAATTCTTTAAATACTTGATCCATCTTAATACGAAGTGCCTTACCATCAATATTTAAATACTTAAATGGAGAATTAAAGTGGGAACTTGATACATTTAATTGATAATTTCCATTATGTCCATACATATTAAGTGCATTAATAATTACATTTTCTTTAATAGAAATATCATCAGATCTCACACTTTTAAAGTGAAGGTCGTCATAATATAGATTATCGATACTAAGATTTCCAGAGAAGTTTTTTTGAAGAACATTATTGGAGGAATCAGAATTTTTAGGAATATACGCCAACCATTGATTTAAATGGCAATCCTTAAAATCAACATTAAACTCACCACTTATTTTTTGTGTTGAACTTACAATTAAGCCCATCCAATTGTTTAATCTCATAAAAGGGACTAATTCATCACCTTCAACCATTACTTTTCTAGCAGTGAATACTAAATCTTGATTAGGAAAGTCTAATTTTAAATCCTCTATTTGTGCATTGAAAGATGTATTTGGATAATTAAAAAATAACTCATCTGAAGTGATATTACCTTTCAAATAATTAACCTTAGTAGAACTAGTATCCCATTTCAATTCAGAATTTAAATTAAAAACGGCAATGCCTTGAACATCAAATGGATTTTTAGGAAAAAAGAAAGAAGCACGATCTAAATCTAATGTACCATCTATATTAAAAATCAATGTAGGATGATTAAAATCTTTCAAACTGAATGATCCCTTTAATTGTTTGTTATCAATTTGTGAAGAAAATTCTTTGATGTTTAAAATTTTACTTTGGCTATTAAAATCTCCTTGTAAATTTATTGCTGACATATTGATATCATTATCCCTGTCTTTGAAAGCTGCATTTTCAGTATTAAAATCTGCTTTGAATGATAACGATTTATCTTTAGAAATTTCACCCTTTAAATGAGCATTGAAATTTAAATGCCCTTTAGAGCTATATCTTTCTAATACATATAGATAATCAATTGGGAATACACTAAATACTTCTGAAAGCTGAATGTGGTCTCCCTTAATTAATAAATCTATTTCATCATTTTTATTTGAAGTATAATCCCCTTGAATTTCAAAATTTATATCTGCAATTTCTAATTTACCTTGATCAATTGTTAATGAAAATGGGGCTTTAACAACTTTTAAAACAAGCTTAACATTGGATTTTTTATTTTTTACATAATTAATTCTATCTATTCTAAATTTATTAATGAGCCAATCAGCCTCAATATCTAAATCATAAGTATTTGCATTGAATTTTCCACTCAAAGAAGATTGATCAATTAAAAATGAATACTCTTGTTTAAGTAGTTCATTTTTATAGTCAATTAGAAAATCATTAAACTTCAATTGTTCTAAAATAAATTTAAATTGTTCATTTTCATTTTCATTTAAATCTTTAAAAACGGAGAAATTTTTACTTCCGTTTTTTAAAATATGCAGATGACCAAACCCTTCATTAAGCTCTAATTTTCGAATTGCATATTTTCTTTTAATTAAGTCTAGAGCATTAAAGCTCATATCCAATCTGGGACTATAAAAAAGAGTGTCTTTATTACTCAAATGATCTTTTAAATAAATATTTTCAATTGTGATAGACACCAACGGAAAGTGTGAAAAAAAACTTAAAGAAACCTCATCAACTAAAACTGGTGAATTTAACTTTTCATTGATTTGATTTAAAGCGATTTCTTTAAGTTGATCATTGTACATTTTAGTAGCAACCACCATTAATCCTAAAAGAAGAAAAACAATAAATGATAAAATAACAATAAGATACTTTACCAATCTTATTACTATTTTAAAAAGTGGAGCTTTAGTCATTGTTTTTGGGTTCTGTTAACGAAACATGATTTATTACAAAATAAGTGCCAAATAATTATGGAATAAATAAAAATGATTGCTAGTTAATTATAATATTATCTAAAGAATTTTTTAAAACCGCGATGTCTTTTAAATATTTTTCTCTCAACGAATCAGGGATAGGATCTTTACTTGGTATATTCATTTTTAACGGATTTTGTGGTTTACCATTTATGTAAACCCTGTAATCTAAATGCGGTCCTGTACTTAGTCCTGTACTTCCCACCTCTGCAATTTTTTCTCCCTGCTCAACAAAACTTCCTACTTTAATTCCCTTTGCAAATTTTAAAAGATGTAAATATTTAGTCACTACATTTCCAAATGTGTGTTTAATTTTTATCATATTTCCTGCACCACCTGATCTAGATGCAAAAATAACTTTACCATCACCCGTTGCTACAACATCAGTACCTGAAGGTGCAGCATAGTCTACCCCATAATGGGGTCGATATATTTTTTTAATTGGATGCAAGCGACTATGAGAAAATTTTGAGGATATTCTTACGTATTCTAAGGGAGCTGACAGTAATGCTCTTTGCATACTTTCCCCTTCTTCATTGTAATAATGCTTTACTTTATCGATTGGAGAGGCATAATGGAAAGCATAAAGATCTCTTCCTAAGTGGTTAAAAACTATGGCTTTAATATCACCAACTCCAATAAATTTACCATCTACATATTTTGATTCATAAATTATTTTATAAGAATCCTTTGGCTGAATATCAAAAAAATCAATAGTCCATGCGTATAAATTAGCAACATTAGACACTAATGCTGGTGTAAGCTGATGTTGGATAAAACTTTGCCATAAACTTGAATTAATTTCTCCTCCAGAACGCTTAAGTTTAATCACTACTGGCTTTTCTATCAAATACATATCTACTGTATCTTTGAAGTTCATAACCACTAGTTCGGTTGAAGAATGCTGGTAAACAAATTTGGAAAGCTCAAAAGAGTCAATATCTTTTAGGGTATAATATTTATCCCCAGGATAAATTCTTCTGATATCATATACCGTTTTATATTTGGTCCCCAAATCATTAATTGCTGAAAATGATACCCCCAGTTGCTGAAGGATTTGACCAAAACTTTCTCCAGAAGCAACTGTACTACTATCTATCGTATATTTTTCAGTACTAAATCCGTGTATCTTTTTGTAAGATAACTTTTTCTCTATTGGTAAAACCAAATTCTCCTCATCCGCTTTATCTCTATTTTGATTTTTGCATTGACTTAGTCCAATTATTATAAAGAACATTATTCCACAAAAAATTACATTCCAAAGTTGTCTTTTCATATATGATACAATGATAAACCTACTTCAGTATTTTTATTGATTCACAGCCAATAAATTATAAACACTAAAATGTTGTTTATTTCTAGAAAAAATTTGAGCGATGAATGAGCTTAAAATGCTCTTTTTGATTTTTTTCAATAAAAAAAATAATACCAATTGAAAAAAGGTCAATACTCAGCGTTACATTTTTATCATTACATATAATTTCCCAAGCGCTTAGCATATCTTTTGACCAGTAAATATCATCAAAAACAAAAATACTATTATGATCTTTGTGTTTTAAAGACCAATTAAAATACCTTAAGGTAGCTTCTTTTGAATGATTACCATCAAAAAAAATAAAATTGAAACTTTCTTTAAATAGCTCAGGTAATATCTTATCAAATTCATTATTGATAATTTTAATATTATTTATTTTTAATTTTTTAAAATTGTTACTTGCAATTTTCGCAATGGATTGATCTCCTTCAACTGTAGTGATTTTAGATTGGCGGTTAGCATTGGCCATATAAGCAGTAGTCAGCCCTAATGAGGTCCCTATTTCAAGTATTTTTTTGGGTCTAAAATAATTGATAGCTCTAAAAATAAACTGTGCCTTATTTTTACTGGACTGCACTTTGTCAATCAATTTATTTATGGTAGTTTCTTTAGATTTTAATGTTTTCGATCCAACACCTAAATCATTGATTTTAATTACTGATTTTTCAGCAAAAAGTAATTTCCTTAAATGTTCTATTGGCATGTAAGAATAATAAGTTTGTTTATCATCCAATATATTTTGAATAAATGAATGGACGAATGGAGAATGAATATTGTACTTAGTTCTTGCAGAAACAAGAAACTTAAAATAAAGCAATGCTTTTTTAAACATGAGCAAATTTAATGCTTTAGTTGTTTCTAATTTAATTTTATAAAAGACAATATCTATTAGCTTTGCATGTATGAATGAAGATAATCCAGAAAAAGAACTTTCTTTTTTAGATCACTTAGAAGAACTAAGGTGGAGACTTGTTCGATCTAGTATTTTTATTTTGCTAACTGCTATTGTCCTTTTTTATTTTACCGATCCAATTGTTAACCATGTATATATCAACATGGCTAAGACCTCTTTCCCAACTTATAAATTCTTTTGTCTTTTATCAGAAAAGTTAGGAGTATCTGATATATTATGTGCCTCTGATATTCCAATTCAAATTCAATCAATTGAAATGACAAAACAATTTTCTACCAATATGTATTTTGCTTTAATTGGTGGATTAATCGTTTCTTTCCCTTATACTTTTTATCAAATTTGGTCGTTTGTCAAGCCCGGTCTTAAAACCAATGAAATAAAAGCAACAAAATGGATTGTTTTTGGAGCCAGCATTTTATTTTTTTCTGGAATCTTGTTTGGCTATTTTTTAATTAGCCCATTATGTGTTCAGTTTTTTGGTGGATATAAACTGACCGAACAAATTCAGAACAACTTTACCATTAGCTCTTACATGTCTATGATTACAACCTCTACATTTTTAACAGGTTTGTTTTTTGAACTTCCTGTTGTTATGTATTTACTCGCAAAAATTGGAATTATTGGAGTAGATATTTTAAAAAAATACAGAAAACATGCCCTAGTTGCTATTCTTATTCTTTCTGCTCTGATTACACCTCCAGATGTAATTAGCCAACTTTTAGTTACTTTTCCAATATATTCATTATACGAATTAGGTATTATCATCGTTAAATCAGTAGAGAGAAAAAGATTAAGAGAATTAAACTCAAATTAGGTAACCAATAATGGAGCTCAAAACAGATAATATTAACAAAACTTATAAAGGGAGACAAGTAGTTAAAGGAGTTTCTCTAAAAGTTAAAAAAGGGGAAATTGTAGGACTCCTGGGGCCTAACGGAGCTGGGAAAACTACTTCATTTTATATGATTGTTGGCTTAATCAAACCTGATGTTGGTAACGTATTTTTAAATGAGCTAAATATTACCAAAACTCCAATGTATAAAAGAGCTAAAATGGGCATTGGTTATCTTCCTCAAGAAGTATCTGTTTTTAGAAAGCTTTCTGTTGAAGATAATATTAGATCTATTTTAGAAATGACCATACTTAGTAAGCAAGAACAAAAAATAAAGCTAGAAGAACTCATTGAAGAGTTTGGTCTTGGACATGTAAGAAAAACCTTAGGAATTAAATTATCTGGTGGAGAAAAAAGACGAACTGAAATTGCCAGATGTCTTGCGAATGAACCTGATTTTATTTTACTTGACGAACCCTTTGCAGGCGTAGATCCAATAGCAGTTGAAGATATTCAACGAATTGTTCTTAAACTAAGAGAAAAAAATATTGGAATTCTAATTACGGATCATAATGTACAGGAAACGTTATCTATAGTAGATAGGGCTTATTTATTATTTGAAGGAGCAATATTAAAATATGGAACTGCTGAAGAACTTTCTGATGATGAACAGGTTAGAAAAGTTTACTTAGGCCAGCATTTTGAATTGAAGAAAAAAACTATTGATCTTTAGTCATTGGGATTAATTTTAAATATAGAAACCTCAACAAAAACTTGTTCTATAGCTATCGGCAAAAATGGGGTTCTAATCTCTGAAAAACTCATAAGAAGTGATCAATTTGTTCACGGAGAAAAGCTTCACTTATTAATTAAAGAGTTATTTAATCAAGAAAATATTCAACTTAGAAATCTTGACGCTATAGCAATAAGTTCTGGTCCAGGGTCTTTTACTGGATTAAGAATTGGAGTGGCCTCTGCAAAAGGTTTGGCTTATGCCATTAAAAAGCCGCTTATAAGTGTGGTCACTACAGATTTAATGATGGAATGTTATCATCCCAAAACAAAGACAGAAAATAGCATTTTCTTTCCCATGATAGATGCAAGAAGAGAAGAAGTTTATACTGCAGGATACGATCTTAAAAAAAATAGAATTTGGAAAGTGGAGGCATTAGTTGTAAATCAGGAATTTTTTAAAAGATTAAAAGATTTTGACAAAATCTATTTTATTGGAGAGGGGGCTGGTAAATTCAAAAATACCATACAACAAAAAAATATTTTTATTGATGATACTCCAATTACAAAAGCCAAAGGAATGCTGGGTATTTCTAATAAAAAATTACTAAAAAAGGATTTTGAAGACCTGGCTTATTTCAACCCCTTTTATCTTAAAGATTTCACCCCCCACAAAAAAAACAGCTAATCAACTTAATAAAGAATTAAAATATTAATCATATTTGCGAAGTTTTAAGTGTTTAATGAGTCTATATTTCAAAAAAGCTTCAGAAGAAACCCCATTGGTATCTTTTAATGCTGAAAAAGGTGTTTTAGTGATTGACGGTAACTGTAGTCTGGAAGATCCTGGTGGCTTTTTTAAAGAAATCTCCGATTGGATCTCAGAATATTCAAAATCCCCCAATAATTCTACAGTGCTAACGATAAATCTTGCTGGAATCAATATTTCAAATTCAAAATTTTTATTAAATATTATTTATCAAATTGATGAAATATTTAAATCTGGTTTTGATGTAAAAATAAGATGGGTTTTTAATAATGATGAAGATGGGAACTACGAATTAGGGAATGACTATGCAGAAATGGTAACCGTACCATTTGAGTTCATAGAAACTATTGAAAACTTTGTCACTAACATATAAATTAGCCACAGAAATTTTAAACTTCAAACATGAATAAAAATACTCACCTCATTTTATATGCTTTAATTTTTGCCAGCATTATCTCTTTATTTTTTTTACAACTAAATAAATCAGAAAATGAAATAACTGATGCTAAAACAGAAAGTTTTAAAATCGATACAAAAAAAGGTCTCATAGAGTTCAAAGAATCCATTGATACTTCAAATAAATCCTCTACAAAAATTAGAATTGCTTATGTCAATAGTGATACCGTATCAAAATATTACAAATTTGCTCAAAAAATACAATCTACTTTAATGGGTAAAAGGAATGAAGCTGAAAGACAAATAAGAAGTAAATATTCATCTTACGAAAACCTGGTTAGAGACTTTGAAAAAGCAGCACCAATTATGGGAGAAAGAGAAAAGATGGAGAAAGCTCAAAAAATAAGGCTGTTAGAACAAGAAATAATGAAAGTAGAACAAACACTTTCTGAACAATTGTCAAACGAAGAAATTCAAGTAACCCAATCCTATATTATCAAAACTGATGAATACATGCAAATTATTGGTCAATCATTAGGATTTGATTATGTATTAAGTTACAGAATTGGTGGGCCAATGCTCTATGCTAATCCCAATTTAGATATCACCACAAGAATTATTGATTTACTCAACAAGAAATATCAAAATAGCAAATAAGAAACATCTTTAAAATAAAATTCGTATATATTGGGTAAAAGATTAATACGAAGCATGAAACTGCTATTTTACTTTGAAAAATATCAAAATGCCATTATTGGCACACTACTTATTCATGTTCTAATTTTTGTATGGCTAAATGTACAAAGTGTATCTTTTTATGTCATTCAACCTAAAGAAAAAACAATTGCAACAATTGATTATTCAATTGAAGAAATCCAAGATAATTTAGAAAAAGAAGTTGATTTAGAGACTGGTCAAAAAATAGAAATGACCAATATTTCATCCAATTTTGACCAAAGCAAACCACTTAATCAATCTCAAAAAAACCAACTTGAAAGAGATGTTATGCAGGAGCTCAAGGATTTTGAAAAAGAGCAATTCAATGAATTAAACAAAGATAATCCTGTTTTAATGGAAAATGAAGAAATAATTAAGGATAAGAAAAATGACAACGATATTTTAAATAAATCTGCCGAGAAAATGGCTACCGCAACAGCAAAATATTTTGTGAAAGATAGGCATATGACTTACCAAAAAATACCTTCTTACCTTTGTAATGCTAGTGGAATAGTAAGACTCGATATTAAACTAAACCAAAAAGGAGAGATAACCGATACTAAAATAAATTCGAAATCTACTACTACTAATAACGATTGCCTAATAAAAAACGCACTCGAATACACAAAGAAATGGAGATTTAATAGTGACTTTAATCAAAATTTGAGGGTGTCAGGTTGGGTAGAATTTGTTTATTTGTCTCAATAATGAAAATATATGCTTTGAAAAATAGCCTTCTATACTTTATATTAATTACTTTATTTTCGCTATCTGAAAACCTCTATTTTTCTCAAAATAATTCTGGCCTTCTACAAGGAGAGCAAATTGTCACCTATTGGAATAAAGAGAAAAACCAGGTAAGAAGTGTGGGGCAGTACAAAACAAATGGTGTAATTAGAATTGGTTCTAAAATCGGGTCATGGAAATATTATTATCCTAATGGGAACCCTCAAGAGCAAAGTCATTATTTTGATGGAAAATTGAACGGAGAATACCTTTCTTTTTATGCAAATGGCAAAGTAAAAATCAAAGGTTATTTTACCCTGGGACAACCCGACTCTACCTTTGAAGCATATTTTTTTAACGGCAAATTAGCTGAAAAAGGGAAATACTCTATATCTCCTAAAATCAACTCTTTAGATACTCTTCAACTTCAAAAAAACATTGATAAAAGTGAGGCTATAAAATCTTTCAAAACTGGAAATTGGTTCTATTATTACAGTTCTGGAAAAATAATGGAAGAAACTAATTTTATTGATGGAGACTCTATTGAATATATTGTTAATTATTACGATACATCCGACAACAAATTAGTTGAAAACGGCAAAGGAAAAATTAAAACCTATTTTCCGTCAGGAAAATTAAAGTCAATTGAAGGTATAAATGGTGGAATTAAAAATGGGGAGACAGTGGTTTATAAGCCCAATGGAAAACCAAGAATAACTGGATATTATAAAAACGGTAAAATGGATAGTCTTTGGATAGAAAGATTCATTACCAGTGATGAAACATATCAAATAAAGAGCTTTAAAAAAGGGGAAAAAAGCGGGCCCTATGAAGAGTATAATTTAAATGGAGATTTAAATATCAAGGGGAAGTATTTGAATGGTGAAAAAAATGGAGAATGGGTTTACTATTTTGTAAACAATAACATTGATATGCAGGGGGTTTTTAAAGAAGACCAGCAACATGGCTATTGGAAGTTCTATTATCCAAAAGGTCAGGTTTATTATGAAGGAAACTTTATAAACGGACAGAAGGATGGAGAGTGGAAATTCTTTTATAACAACGGTAATATATGGAAAAATGGCATTTATAGCCATGACCAAAAAAACGGCTTATGGACTACACTTTATGAAAATGGAGATAAGTCTATGGAAGGAGAATTTAAATCTGATTTTGAAAATGGAGCATGGAAGTCTTGGTATGAAAATGGACAATTAAAAGATAACGGATTTTATAATAAAGGAAAAATGGATTCCCATTGGGATGGATATTACAAAAGTGGTCAAATTAAATACAGTGGAGATTATGAGAATGACTATAAAATTAATAAGTGGACTTATTGGTCAATTAAAGGCAAAATAATTGAAATAAGAAATTACAAGGTAATCACCAATAAAAGTGCATTGATACCAGATGAAAACAGACTAGTTAAAAAATCAGTAAGTCATGGACAATGGATAAAATATAGCGAATATGATGGGAGTATTAAGAGTATAGAGAACTATAATAATGGCAAATTAAACGGAGTTGCTAAATATTTTCATCCTGGTGGGGTAATTACTAGCCGTGAGGTTTCTTACAAAAACGGTCTATTAGATGGAAATTACAAAGCCTTTAATAGAAAAGGGAATTTAATCAGTCTAGCAGGGTATAAAAACAATAAAAAACATGGAGACATGAAAGTTTTCAGTAAAAGAGGAAAGCTTATTTCGCATGTCATTTATAAAGATGGTGTCAAATTAAAAGACGTTTTAAAGAAAATTACATTTAGATATTCTGGGCCAAAGAATAAAAAATAAGTAAATTATTGGTCAATAATATTTAAAATGAAGAAAACATATTTTAATCTACATCTTCTAAACTCTCTTATTTTACTTTTTTTTCTTTTACCATTAGACACCATTGGTCAAAATGCAATTGTTAAAGGAAGTATTATAGATGCAGAGGAAAAGGAGTCTTTAATAGGTGCAAATATTATTTTAAATAATGGTATTGGTACTGCTACCGATTTAGAAGGAAATTATAGTTTAAGTGTCCCTGCCGGAGAGTATCAAATGACCTTTAAATATATTGGTTACCAAACTCAAAAACAAAAAATTACTCTTGCTAAAGGCGAAGAAAAGATATTTAACATCTCACTTTTTGCTGAATCCAATCAATTGAATGATGTTGTAGTTTCTGCTAGTAAATACGAACAAAAACTTGGAGATGTTGCGGTATCAATGGCAATTATTAAACCTGCACTAATTGAAAATAAAGCAACAAGAGATGCAGAGGCAATAATTGAACAAGTTCCGGGAGTACAAATCAATGAAAATCAAGTTAGTATTAGAGGTGGTAGTGGTTGGAGTTATGGTGCTGGAAGTAGGGTATTAGTAATGGTTGACGGAATGCCAATGATCGCTGGTGATGCCAATGACATTAAATGGACCGCCATCCCTTTGGAAAATATTTCACAAATTGAAATTTTAAAAGGTGCTTCTTCTGTATTATATGGTTCTTCTGCGCTAAATGGAGTCATTAACATTAGGACTCAATATCCCAAGGATGAGCCAATTACTAAAATAAATGTTTCCAATGGATTTTATATGCCTGGGTATGGGAATAGAAAAGGAATTTCTCTAAGTGGAGCAGATTCTGTTCTTAACCAAAGAAATAACCAAACTTGGTGGGAAAAGCCCAGAGGATATGTTCAGGGAAATTTTACCCACTTAAGAAAATTAAATGAAAATAATGAGTTGGTTTTGGGCGGTTCCTTTATGAAAGATCAAGGTTATAGATTGGGTTCAAATGACCAAAGGGCAAGAATTAACGGAGGTTGGAAGCACTTTTCTAAAAAATATGAAGGGTTATCTTATGGACTAAATGTGAATACTAATTTTAATCAGAGTACAATATTTTTTCTTTGGGCCGGAGCTGATAGTGTTTTGCATGCCCTTGGTGGAATTGATTCTGCAACTACCACAATGAGTACATCAAATACTTCTAGAATCATGATTGACCCTTACATATCATATGTAAGTGAAAATGGGAATAGCCATCAATTAAAAACTAGATTTTTTGGAACTGATAATCAAAACAATACCAATCAAGCATCAAAATCAGATTTTTATTTTGGGGAATATCAATTCCAGAAAAAATTTAAAAATAAGTTGACTTTAACAAGTGGTGCAATGTTTTCCTATACCAATGTAATATCTGAACTTTACGGCGATCATTATTCAAACAACACTGCGGGATATATTCAAGCAGATAAGAAATGGGAGAAATTCACCTTAAGCTCTGGTATGAGATTGGAATATTTTAAAATTGATGATGTTCAATCCAATGGTAGATTATTCAATAAAGATTTAAATATTCCTTTTCAACCTGTTTTTAGAGTTGGAGGCACTTACCAGCCTAAGGAGTATACTTTTTTAAGAGCTTCATATGGTCAAGGATTTAGATTCCCGTCTATCGCTGAAAAATACATCTCTACTTTTGTTGGTGGATTAAATATATTTCCTAACCCAAATATTCAACCTGAATACGGATGGAGTAGTGAAATTGGAATAAAACAAGGTTTTAAAATCAATAATTTTAAAGGTTATTTAGACGTATCTGCCTTTGTCACTCAATATGCTGATATGATGGAGTTTATATTTGGAGTGTATGATAGTGCTGGCAATGATCTTTCAAATAATTTTAACCAGTATCTAATGCTTCTTTCTCAAGGAGGTCCATCTCAGATTCAAAATAATTTAGGGAAACTTTTTGGTGCTAGAAGTAATAATGTTCAAAACGCAAATATTCCTGGATTTGAAGTTAGTGTTGTAGGTAAAGGAAATTTAACTAATGAAATAGGCTTTTCAATATTAGCCGGATATACATTTATAAACCCCACAGCTGTAAATCCTGACTCGTCTTATTTATCTACCTTTAGTAACCCTGATACTTTATATCCAGAAAAATCTATTTTGAAATACAGAAATAGACACATGGGCAAAATTGATTTCCAATTGGACTATAAGAAATTCTCTCTTGGGACCAGTATGAGATATACCAGTTTAATGCAAAATATTGATGGTATTTTAGAGACACAAAATATTATAGTTTCTGTTGTTGATAATAACAATAATATTCTACAACAGCCTACAGATCTAGCAATACTTATTGGGAATGACACCTACAGAGCAGCTCGAATGACAGGTGATGTTATTTTTGATGCTAGACTTGCCTATCAAGTCAATAAAAAATCAAAGTTTTCTCTTTTAATGAATAATGTACTGAATAGAGAATATACCAATCGACCAGGAAACGTAATGCCACCCAGAACCATACTTTGGCAGTATTCCCTTACTTTCTAGGTATTTATAAATTATCAACTATTTCAAAAACCAAATCTCCCTCAAATCCTTTTTGATTCAAATACTTACACAATTTTTGCCTTAACTGAAAATCAACTAAGCCCCCAATTGCCTCTTGCTTTTTTTTTGCTTCGTGAACAATTAAATTATAATATTCTTCTTGATTGATATTATTTAGAGCTTGATCAATTAATCTTTCTTCTATTCCTTTTTGAATAAGATGGTGTTTTATCTTCAACTTCCCCCAATTATAAAACTTGAATCGATCGTTAACAAAAGCTCTGGCATACCTTTGATGGTCAATAAATTTATTTTTTTTTAATTGATTTATGAGTTGGTTCTTCTCGACTAATTTTAAATCAAATTTTGCAGCATATTTCATTGCCTCACTACTCGAAATTTCTTTTTTCGTGCAACGAGCAGAAAGCAATTGATAAACTTTTTTAAAATCCTGACTAGGCATTATTTTTTCAGAACCCAAGAAGAAATACCTTGATTGAATTTGAGTTGATTTCTTTCCATCTTAGCCTTTTCTTTGGATGTAAAACTTCCGGCAGAAACACGATGTAAATTTTTATGAATATCTAACTCAAAAGCGTTGATTCCTTTTTTAGTTAATTTACTAATTAGCTTTTTAGAATTCTTATTATTACCAAAACATCCAACAATTACATGATACTTATATCTATTTATTTTAAGATTAATATCAGGTGCTTTATTTTCTAAAGTATTAAACTGTAGGGTGTTTTTTGGTTCAGGCTGATTTTCTTCAAGATCGGTTTTTATTATTGGAACATCACCTTTTAAATTGAATAAATTTTCTGGAAAATATTTCTTTTCTTTTGAGAAGGTAAATGGATTTAAATCAGAATAATGAAAGGAAGTCTTTTCGCTGAATAAGTTTGTTTTGAGAGGAATCCAAGCTGAATAAAATATTAATGGAACAATTGCTGCAGCTATCCACCATTTTTTCAGTCCAGTATTATTAGGAGTTGATATTGGAACAACCTTGGTATCTTTAATATTTTCGTTGAAAAACTCATTAATATTTATGGGTTTTAAACCAAAAGAGTCTTTTAAAATATTTTCAGAATTTTGCTTGAACTTAATGCTATTTTCATGAGTATAAATTAACCCAATTCCTTTAATAATTATTTGCTTTTTTAGCGCTAAATTTCTTTTAATCTCTTTAACCTCATTGTTAATTAGTTCAGTTGCTTTAATAAAAGAAATATTTTCGGCTTGAGCTACTGAATTTGCTAAAAGACCATCATTATTTATAAGATTCTTGTTGAATAATATCTGCCTAAACGGTGGAGCGAAAAAACCTGTTGAATTGTCTAGTTTTGCAGACGAATATTGCGCTACAAATCCACCAAATTCTGGGACAATAACACAATCATTTTCGCAAATCAGCTTAAGAATATGTGTTGTAATTTTATTCACTCAAATAAATATATTCAAAATTCATAAATAAATTGATTGCAAGCAACTGAATTTCTAACTTACCATACTTAATAACAACTAATCATCACAAGGCGTTGATTAAGGGTGAAAGGTTTTGTATACTATTTGTCCTTTTGATTTCCCGAGAAATGACTGTAACTCATCCAAAGACAATAATTTGATTTGTTTTACTGATTTATATTTTTTGAGTAGTCCATTCGCTGTTTTTTCACCAACACCTTCAATATTTGTTAGTTCTGTATTCACCATTCCTTTCATTCTTTTGGATCTGTGATGAGTAATACCAAATCGATGAGCTTCGTTTCTCATTTGCTGAACTACCTTAAGAGTGGGGGTTTTTTTGTCAAGATATAATGGATACTTATCCCCAGGGAAATAAATCTCTTCTAGCTTTTTAGCTATACCAATAATTGCTACTCTATCGCTAATATTTAAAGCTTTTAAACTTTTCATGGCACTTGATAATTGACCTTTTCCACCATCGATAATTATCAATTGAGGGAGTGGTTTTTTTTCTTCAATCAATCTCCCATACCTTCTTAAAACCACTTCTTCCATTGATGCAAAATCATCCGGGCCCTCCACCGTTTTAATATTAAAATGGCGATAGTCTTTTTTTGAAGGTTTGGCATTTTTAAATACTACACATGCTGCAACAGGGTAATTCCCTTGAATATTTGAATTATCAAAACATTCCATATGAACTGGATTTTCATGCAGTCTTAGATCTTTTTTTATTGTCCCAAGTAAAAACTCTAATGAAGCCGCTGGATTTTTGACAGCTTCTGCTTTTTGAAATTCCATCTTTTTTGCCATTGCATTTTTTAAGGAAAGTAACAACAATGTTCTTTTATCGCCTCTTTGTGGCACATGTACATTTATTTTCGACGGAAATGGAATATTGAAGGGAAGGACAATTTCTTTAACCCCATCAAAAAATTGATTTATGTTATCAGTTAATACCATTGATAAAATTATTTCAATAGGTTCTTCAAGTTTTCTTTGAACTGTTATTGATTTAGTTTTAGTAATGGTGCCATTCATTACCGTAAATGCATTAACAAAAACATATTTGCTGTAACTCACCAAATTCATTACCCCTAGAGAAGTTATATTATTATCAACAACTGCTGACTTTGACTGGTACCTTTCAATATTATTAATCTTGTTTTTTATTTGCTCCGCTTCTTCATATCGATACAATTGTGCCATTTCTTTCATCGATAATCTCATTTTTTTTAGCACTGAATAAGTATGCCCATTCAATACTTCTTTAACCAAATTTACTCTTAACTGATAAGTCTTCTCAGCTACTTTACCTTGACAACAGCCTTTGCAATTGCCTATATAATAATCAACAGCATTTATAAAAAAATCACTATTTATTTTTTCCTTAGTTAATACATGGTCACAGGATCTTATTTCAAAGCTTTCTTTGACCATTTCAATTACTGTTTTTACCACTTTGACAGATGGATAAGGGCCAAAATAAATAGAGCCATCCTTTACTTTTTTTCTTGTGTAAAATATACGTGGGAATAACTCATTTTTTATACATATCCATGGATAAGTCTTATCATCTTTCAATTGAATATTATACCTAGGTTGGTATTTCTTGATTAAAGAGTTTTCAAGAAGCAAAGCGTCCATTTCAGAATTTAGATGGATTGTTTTAACAGTACTAATTTTACTTACCATTAGCTTTGTTTTTCTATTTTCAAATTTGACTTTTGAAAAATAGGAGGACACCCTATTCTTTAACTTTTTTGCTTTGCCAACATAAAGTAAAGTTTCTGAATCGTCATAAAACTGATAAACACCTGGAACATTTTCCAAATATTTTATTTGTTCGCTTATTTTTTTTTTGACATTATTAGACATCAACTATAAAAATACAATTCCTATTTTGTTCTATTAATGGAGTAATTAATTAGGCCAATAAATGAATCTTTAGCAGGGG
>MDTC01084979.1_pt1 | contig 19311 bp, 22 predicted proteins | sample 811181 | NCBI WGS metagenome assembly MDTC01 (sample SAMN05326644, study PRJNA326480) | marine metagenome | isolation source: seawater | place: Pacific Ocean: North | collected 2011
ATCAATAATACTGTATTAAACAAATAAATGGGCTCACCGTTTATATAATAATGCTACTTTAGGGGTTATTCAAATATTTAAAATGACTAAATTATCAACACCAGTCTGTAATTTTGGCGAAAATGCTCATGATTTCGATCTCAAAGGCATAGATGAGAACATGTGGTCACTTAATAAGTGCAAAGGCAACAAAGGTTTATTAGTCATGTTTATTTGTAATCATTGCCCTTATGTAAAAGCAATTCTTGAAAAACTCGTCGTTGAAACTGACGTACTCACCATGAAAGGAATTGGCATAGTAGCAATCAACCCTAATGATTATATCTCATTCCCCGAAGACTCATTTGATAATATGAAAATTGTGTCAAAAAAATATGGCTTTGGTTTCCCATATTTATTAGATGAACAACAAAAAATTGCAAAAACCTATGGTTCGGTATGCACGCCTGATTTTTTTGGCTACAATTCAGACCTCGAATTACAGTATAGAGGTAGATTCGATGATAGAGAAATGGAGATGTCAAATAATCCTAATCAAAGCGATCTTTTTAAAGCAATGTTTTTGATTTCTAGAACTGGCAAAGGTCCAGAGCAACAAACCCCAAGTATTGGTTGTTCAATTAAGTGGAGAGACTAATTAATTTCTAATTATGAATAAAAAAGATTTTGCCAATGCTATAAGATTTTTGAGTTTAGATGCAGTAGAAAAAGCTAAATCTGGACACCCTGGGGCTCCAATGGGAATGGCAGACATAGGGTATGTCTTATGGAAAAAATTTCTAAAACATAATCCTAAAAATCCAAATTGGGCAAACAGAGATAGGTTTGTATTATCAAATGGACATGGATCAATGCTTTTGTATTCACTACTTCATTTGACAGGTTATAAAGTATCTATAAATGATATCAAAAACTTCAGACAGTTAAATTCTATAACTCCAGGTCATCCTGAATGTGATATAACTCCAGGCGTTGAGACTACGACCGGCCCACTTGGACAAGGCTTAGCTAACGCTGTAGGCATGGCTATAGCAGAAAAATCTATGGCTAATGAATTTAATAAAAAAGGCTACAACTTAATTGATCATTATACTTATGTATTTAGCGGTGACGGTTGCTTGATGGAGGGCATCTCTCATGAAGTTTGTTCACTTGCAGGAACCTTAGGTCTTAACAAACTTATACTTATTTATGACATGAATAGTATATCTATAGATGGAGATACATCTATCGCATTCACTGAAAATATTAAAAAGAGGTTTGATTCCTATGGTTGGAATGTAATTGATAACATTGATGGGCATGATTTCAAGTCTATCGAGCACTCAATATCAAGGGCTAAAAGAGAAAGGTCAAAGCCGACTATAATATGCATGAAAACTACAATTGGTTTTGGGTCTCCTAATAAACAGGGGACTAGTGGAATACATGGCGCGCCTTTAGGTAGCGCAGAAGTTGAATTAACTAGAAAAAACCTTGGCTGGAAGTTTGATCCATTTCATATACCTAAATATATTTATAATGAATGGAGTGCAATCAAGACTGGTAATGTTTTGGAACTTGAATGGAATAAAAAATTAAAGTCTTATAAAGCATCTTATCCAAAATTATATATTGAACTTCAAAGAAGATTGAAAAATAAGCTTCCTTCTGAGCTAAATAAAAGATTAGATAAGTTAATAGAAAATAGCGATAAATCAATGGCTACGAGGAAATCATCTCAAGTTGTCTTAGAGCATATTGGGCCAGTTTTACCGGAACTTATAGGAGGATCCGCTGACCTTAAGGAGTCAAACTTAGTCTTTTGGCCTGAATCAAAACCATTTAGCAAAAAAGATCCAACCGGTAAATATATTCACTATGGGGTTAGAGAATTTGGAATGTGTGCTATCAATAATGGAATCTTCTTGCATGGCGGGTTTAGGCCCTATGGGAGTACCTTTTTAATATTTTCTGAATATGCTAAAAATGCAATTAGAATGTCTGCCTTGATGCATCTTCCTGTTATATATGTATTTACTCATGATTCTATCGGTCTAGGTGAAGACGGTCCAACACATCAAGCTGTAGAGCAATTAACTTCTCTCCGCATTATACCTGGCATGAGCGTATGGAGGCCAGCTGATGTTACAGAAACAGCTATATCTTGGAAAGCTAGCTTAGAAAAATTAAATGGTCCATCCTCTTTGGTTCTAACAAGACAGACATTACCAGAGCTAAAAAGATCTAAGGCTCAAATCATATCTATAAAAAAAGGCGGTTATATATTGAGAGATTGTAAGGCTAAGATTGATGCGATACTTTTATCATCTGGCTCTGAGGTTCAGCTATGTCTTGAAGCTTCTAAAAAATTAAAGAACAATGGTTTAGAAGTTAGAGTTGTATCAGTTCCTTGTCTAGAAGAATTTTTATGCCAATCTAAATCATATCAAAATAAGGTAATTCCTGAAAACTGTAATAATATTTTAGCTGTAGAGGCTGGGGTAGGTGTTTGCTGGGATAAATTAATTGGCAAGAAAGGTAAAAAAATTACAATGGATTCATTCGGGGTTTCAGCTCCAGGTAATCAAGCACTTCAGCACTTTGGATTTACAATATCGAATGTTATTAAACAAACTAAAAAATTAATCAAAAAAAACGGATGATACTATGACTATAAATGTAGCAATAAATGGGTTTGGAAGAATTGGCAGGAATGTTTTTAGAGCAAATTATGAAAGTGGAAAAAATAGCGAAATAAATATCATAGCTATAAATGATTTAGGCGATACAAAAATTAATGCTCACCTTTTAAAGTATGATACAGCTCATGGCCCATTTGGCAAAAGTGTTGAAATAAAAGATGATAAAATAATTATTGATGAAAAAGATGAAGTTTTAGTTCTGAGCGAGAGGGACCCCTCCAAATTACCTTGGAAGGACTTAAACATTGATGTAGTTATGGAATGCACTGGATTTTTCGCATCTAACGAAAAGTCTATGTCACATATAAATGCTGGAGCAAAAAAAGTTTTAATATCTGCTCCAGCAGCCAATGTTGATGCAACGATTGTATATGGCGTTAATCATGAAATATTGAATAATACCCATCAAATTGTTTCTAATGCTTCATGCACAACTAACTGCCTTGCCCCACTAATTAAAAATATTCATGCGGAATTAACAGTAGAAAGCGGAATAATGACAACAATTCATTCATATACAAATGATCAAGTCTTAACAGATGTCTATCATTCTGATTTAAGAAGAGCAAGGTCAGCAACCCAATCTATGATACCAGCAAAAACTGGAGCAGCATCAGCGGTAGGATTAGTTCTTCCTGACCTGAATGGTAAGTTAGATGGATTTGCCATAAGAGTGCCAACCATAAATGTTTCACTTGTTGATTTATGTATCAATGTTAAAAAAGAATCATCATTGGATGAGATTAACTCTATACTGAAAAAAGCATCTGAAAATGAACTTTCAGGCATACTTGGTTATAATTCCGAACCATTAGTATCAATTGATTTCAATCACTCATCTTATTCATCTGTATATGATGAGAGTTTATCTAGGGTTATGGACAATAAATTTTTTAAAATATGCTCTTGGTATGATAATGAGTGGGGTTTTTCTAATAGAATGCTTGATGTAGCTAAGATCCTAGCAAGTAATTAATGGCAAGTAAATCTAATCAGTTAGAAATACAAAATAAAAATGTACTACTACGTTTAGATTTAAACGTACCTATGTATGAGGGTAAAATACTTAGTGATTTTAGAATTTCGAAGTCCGTTCCTACAATTAAAAATCTTTTAAGCAATAATAATAAAGTTATTATATTATCTCATTTTGGAAGACCGAAAGAAGGTCAGCAAGATGATTCTCTGAGTCTTAAAATAATTATCAATATTTTAGAAAAACTAGTTGGTGAGAGAGTTACTTTCTCTCAAGATTGGATTAATGGTATTGATTTTAATGGGAATAATATTGTTTTGTGTGAAAATGTAAGATTTCAAGAAGGAGAAAAAGAAAACTCACAGGCATTAGCTAAAAAAATATCTGCTCTAGGAGATGTTTTTGTTTTTGATGCATTTGGCGTCTCTCATCGTAAAGAGGCATCAACTTTTGGAATTTCAAATTACCTTGATAGTTACCCTGGAGATTTATTACGGAATGAAATCCTTAATGCAAATAAGCTTTTATCTTCTCAAAAAAGGCCTATGACTACAATTATATCGGGAGCTAAGATATCAACAAAACTTAGCCTCATCAAAAAACTTATGTCTAAATCTGATAATATTATTTTAGGCGGGGGTATACTGAATACATTCTTAATGGCAATGAATCATGAGATTGGAGACTCTCTTGTCGAGAAAAGTTTTATTGAAGAAGCTAGAGATATCTTAAATAGTAGCGAGTTTGACAAAATTATAATGCCAATAGATGTTACTGTGTCCTCTACCCCAGAACTTGATAAGCCTGAAAACAAAGATATATCTATGGTACAATCTAGAGATAAAATACTGGATATAGGTGAAAAAACAATAGACCATTATATTAAAGTAATTGCTGGATCATCAATAATTTTCTGGAATGGCCCTTTAGGTTATGTAGAAAAATCACCATTTAATAAAGGTACAATAAAGATTTCTCAGGCCATAGCTTCTTCCAATGCATATTCTATTGTAGGTGGTGGTGATACAATACCAATTATCGAGAGTTTAAATCTTCAAGATGAATTTTCATGTCTCTCTACTGGTGGCGGTTCGTTATTAAAATTTATAGAAGGCGAAGATTTACCAATATTAGACAAGCTTGGAATGTATAAATTATGAGAAAAAGAACAAAAATCATAGCAACATTAGGCCCTGCATCATCATCTCCTAAGATAATTTCGAACTTAATTAAAGAGGGAACTGATGTATTTCGAGTAAATCTATCTCATGCAAATGTAGGAGAGATAGAAAAAATTATCAATATACTTAAGGATGCATCCCTGAAGCTAAAAAGACCAGTTGCTACTTTAATAGATCTTCAGGGCCAAAAAATAAGAATCAAAGGGTTTGGCAATAAGGAATATATTTTATTGAAAACAAAAAGTGAATTTATTCTTGATTCAGCTTTAGCTGATAATAAAGGATCAGATAAATCTGTCGGCTTGACATATAAAGATCTACCCAAGCAGCTAGACATAGGTGACGAATTACTATTGAGTGATGCGCTAATTAAATTAGAAGTTACAAGAATTCATAAATCTAAAATATATACGAAAGTCATTCGTGGCGGAAAGCTAAAACCTTATCAAGGTGTTAATAAAAAAGGAGGAGGCTTATCACTAAAAGGCATAACTGAGAAAGATAAAAAAGATTTAGCCAGTGCAGTCAAGCTTGATATTGATTATATTGCAGTATCATTCGTAAAAGATGCCGATGATATTCGGGCGGTTAAGAAAGTTATTGGTAAAAAGCAAATTGGTATTATTGCTAAAATCGAAAGAAGCGAGGCGTTAGAAAATATTGACGAAATTTCAAAAATAAGCGATGGCCTACTTGTTGCTAGAGGAGATTTAGGTGTAGAGATAGGGATTGAGCAGCTCCCGGCAGTTCAAGATATGTTAATTAGGAAAGCAATCTCTTTTAATAAAATTGTTATCGTTGCTACTCAAATGATGGAATCAATGATCAATAATAGAGTTCCTACTCGCGCTGAAGTATTTGATGTTGCTAATGCTGTTACATCAGGGGTTGATGCAGTAATGTTGTCAGCAGAGACAGCTATTGGGAGTTATCCGATTGATGTTATACAGGAAGTCAGTAGAATTTGTGAAGTTGCTGAAAAAACAAACAGAAAGAATTTAAAAATTTCTAGAAAAGAGAAAAGTTTCGTAAAAGTAGATCAAACTATAGCTATGGCAGCAGTTTATTGTGCTGATAAATCTAACATTAAGGCAATTGCCACACTAACCGAAACCGGTTCAACGCCACTATGGATGTCTAGAATAGAGTCCACAATACCCATATATGCAATGACAAAAAATGACAGAACAAGCAGAAGAATTTGTTTACTTAAAGGTGTTTATTCAATGAAACTTGATGATATTGAGTATGTTCATGCGAAAGCAAATAAACAAGTTATCGATCTTATGTTAGAGAAAGGGGCTGTAAAAAAAGGTGATTTCGTAATTATTACTAAGGGAGACCTTATGGGTACTAGCGGCGGAACGAATGCGCTAAAAATTGTCGAGGTTGGCAATTTGATAGAAGTATAATAATATGAACACAATTTTAAATAAAATTATTGAAATATGGAGTTAAAATGAATAAAGAAATACTTAAATCAATTGCTGAAACTATGATGCAAAAACCAAAAGGACTATTAGCCATGGATGAGAGTTCTCCTACATGCGCCAAAAGGTTTGCTGCTTTAAGTATTCCAGAAACAGAAGAAAATAGAATCAGATATAGAGAGCTAATCGTAACTACTCCAAACCTATCTAATTATGTAAGTGGAGCTATTCTATTTGATGAAACGTTCCATCAAACAATGAGCTCTGGTGCTTTGTTTAGAGACTATTTAAAAGAAATTGGAATACTACCAGGCATCAAAGTTGATGCAGGCGCTAAAGATTTTGCAAATCATCAAGATGAAAAGATAACTGAAGGTCTTGATGGATTGAGAGAAAGACTGGTCAAATATGAATCTTTAGGAGCAAAGTTCTGTAAATGGAGAGCAGTTATAACAATTGGGAAAGATATACCTAGCGAATCATGCGTTAGATCTAACACTAACGCCTTGGCAAGGTATGCATCTTTATGCCAAGAAAATAACTTAGTTCCAATTGTAGAGCCTGAAGTATTAATTAATGGCGATCACTCTATAGAAGATTGTAATAATGTTACGAGAACTACTCTCAAGTCTTTATTTGATGAACTAAGTTCAATTGGAATATATTTACCAGGTGTTATTTTGAAACCTAGCATGGTAATTTCTGGAGATAAAAATTCTAATCGTGCAAATTATGAAACAGTTGCAGAGATGACGGTAAAGTGTTTAAAAGATATATGTCCAAAAGATTTAGGTGGAATAGCTTTTTTGTCTGGTGGCCAGACAAATGACGAGGCTACTAATCATTTGAATCTTATGAATTCTGGTAAATATGATTTGCCATGGAGAGTAACTTTTTCATACGCGAGAGCAATACAGCAATCTGCTCTTAATACATGGTCTGGGAAAGATGAGAATCATGATAGCGCACAGACTATATTATCTGAAAGAGCAAAACTATGTTCTGAAGCATCTATAGGTAACAGCTAGGATCTAATTATCTTAATTATCTTATTAAATTCTTTTTGATTATTATTGAGCTTGTTTAATATTTGAATTAATGGGATCTTTGTTAAGCCACTAATCTCCTTATAATTATTCATGCCCTCTGGCTGATTATTAGACTTTCTATTTAATACAATCGCTAATACTTTTATCCTATACTTTTTCAGCATATTTATGCTTAACATTACATTATTAATTACCCCTATTTCATCTTTAGCAACTAAAATTGTAGGAATATTAATTCTCTTAATTAAATCAATATTATAACCATCAGAAGCTAACGGAGAACACAAACCACCCGCGCCTTCGATAATTGTAATATCGCTTATTGGCAGATCTTTTAACTTCTTAACGTAACTACTTATATAAATTTTTTTTCTAGATCTTTTAATTGCCGCGGCTGGCGATATAGGCTCTATAAATCTATATGGGTTTATCTGATCTAGAGTAATCCTTTTATGTATAGCTTTAAAAAATATTGTTGAATCATGAGGCAAGAGTTTCGATGACTTTACTATACAACCAGTTTCTATAGGCTTATAGGGGTTGACCATGATGCCTTTTGATTCAAATATTTTAATAATATTTTCTGTAATAAATGTTTTACCTACTTCGGTATTGGTTCCACTTATGAATATTTTTTTATATTTCATTTGCAATTAAGTTATATGCAGTATTATATTTTGAAATAATTTCTTTTTTAATGTTTTCTGGAATAAGAATTTGCTCATTATGCCAATTATTCTTAATCAAATAATCTCTGAAGAATTGTTTGTCAAAAGCATCATAATTTAATTCATTTAGTTCTTGGTCATATAACCAAAATCTAGAACAATCAGGAGTAAATATTTCATCTATTAATAATAAATTACCATTTCCATCTAAACCAAATTCAAATTTAGTATCAGCTATTATGACCCCCCTTTTTTGAGCATATCTATATGCATAGTTATATAAATCTATACTTATTTTAGATATTTTATTAGTTAATTCATCGCCTATAATCTTTTTCATTTGAGATATATTTATATTAATATCTTTGTCTCCCAATTCAGCTTTTGTAGATGGGGTAAAAATTGGATTTTTTAATTTATCATATTGATTATATTGATCATTTGTTTTGATACCATTGATAGTTTTGTCTTTTTTATATGTACTCCAGGCTGATCCTGCAAGATGACCTCTTACAATAGCCTCAATAGGCACCACCTTAGTTTTTTTTACTACCATGCATTTTTCTTTTAGCCCAGGGCTTATTTCTAACCGATCATCACATAAATGGTTATCAATAATATGTTGAGTTCTTTTAAACCAAAATATTGCCATTTTAGTCAGCAAAGCTCCTTTACCTTTGATTTGATCATCAAAGGTAAAATCGAAAGCCGATATTCTATCACTTGTATATATTAATAATTTATCAGCTTCAAAATTATATACATCTCTAACTTTACCTTTGAAAGCAAGATCAAAATACCCTGATAAATCATCAATATCTTTCATATTATTTTATTGATGAGAAGTAATCAGAAAATCTACTTTTATTTGTCGCAAACTTTGCCTCTTCTTTTAAAGCAAAGCTCTTAGACTCCTCTAGATTTGCATTACCGTCACCCACAATAATTAAGCCAACCATTCCTAATATATAATGAGGAGTGCACTTATAACCATAAGTACCTTCTACATCAAATGTAACAGCAACTTCTTCATTCATTTTACCATTCCATGAACTTCCACCAACAGGAGTCATTTCATCTATTGACGCAGTGTTATGTCCTGGGTTAGCATTAATCCATTTGACAGTATCGCCAGCTTGAATTTTAATTACTGGTGGTTCAAATACCATCATTTCGCCACTTTTTGAGCTTAACATTTTAACTTCATGTTCAGCAGCATTAATATTTGTTGTTATAAATAAGCACAATGAAAGTGCAAGAATTTTAATATTGTCCATTATATTACTCCTTTAATGTTATAGATATAATATCATGAAAATTATAATATAATTAATAACTCTGTTAACATATAACCATTAATAAATTAAGTTTAGGCTAAAATGAAAGATTACAAAATAGCTCCCTCAATTCTGTCAGCTGATTTTTCGAGACTCGGAGAGGATGTGGCAAAAGTTATTGATGCAGGGGCAGATATTATACATTTTGATGTTATGGATAATCACTATGTTCCTAATTTAACATTTGGACCAATGGTTTGTTCTGCCTTGAGAGATTATGGAATTACTAGTCCAATAGATGTTCACCTTATGATTAAGCCTGTAGATAGGATAATCCCTGATTTTGTCAAAGCTGGTGCGAACTATATTACTTTTCACCCCGAGGCAAGTGATCACATAGATAGAACTATTGGTTTAATTAGAGAGCATGGTTGTAAAGCTGGTATAGTACTGAATCCAGCGACACCTCTAACTTATTTAGAACACTGTCTTGAAAATTTAGATATGGTTCTATTAATGTCAGTTAATCCTGGATTCCCAGGACAAAAATTTATCAATGGTACATATAATAAAATAGCTTTGGTAAGAGAACTCATTGATAAATCTAATAATAATATAAGATTAGAAGTTGATGGAGGAATCAATTTAGATAATATAGCTAAAGTAGCATCAGCAGGCGCAGATACTTTTGTAGCTGGATCAGCAATTTTTAATTCAAAAAGTTATAAAGACACAATTAGTTCAATGAGAGAGCTTTTAAGTCCGATCAAATAAAATATTAAATCAATGACAGAGAAAGAGTTTATAGACTACATAAATAAAGGGTATAATCTAATCCCTATAACTTTGTCTATAAAAAATAATAATATTGATCCAATAGATGTATATGAATTTTTATCTGACAAGCCAAAATCTTATCTATTTGAATCTTTGGAAGGAGAAAAAGATTGGAGTAGATATACTATAATAGGTTTGCCCTCCGATGAATATATTGAGGTTAGCGGCAACTTAGTTAGCCACTATAAATCTAATAATAAAATTAATACTTTTGAGTGTGATGATCCTATTAGTTGGATAGAAGAATTTCAAAGTAATTTTAATGTTAAACAAGATAATTCCTTACCTCATTTTCAAGGAGGGTTGGTAGGTTTTTTTGGTTTTGATACAGTTCAATATTTTGAAACTTCATTGAAGACAAAACTACAAAAAGATTTAATGAATACTCCAGATATATCATTGATGTTATCGAAAGATATCTTGATATTTGATAAAATAAATAATTTAATCCATATAATTATTTATGCTGATAACTCTATAGATAGTTATAAAAAATCTTCTAAAAAAATCGATAAACTAAAAGATTATCTACTTAACTTTGAGCCAGCCAAACATGCTAGTCACTCAATAAATAATAACACTGATATCGATGTTACTTATCATTTTGCTCAAGAGAAATTTATTTCATCAATTAATAAAATTAAAAAATATATATTTAATGGAGATGCCATGCAAATTGTCTTGTCGCAAAGAATGTCTATGGATTTTATTGGTGAACCTATTAGATTTTATCGTGAGTTACGTGATTTAAATCCTTCTCCTTATATGTATTATTTAAATATGGGTGATTATCATATAGTTGGCTCATCCCCAGAAATTTTAGTCAGACTAGAAGATAATTTAATTACTGTCAGACCAATTGCAGGAACCAGACCTAGAGGAAAAGATAAAAAACATGATGAATTATTAGAGAGAGAATTATTAAGTGATCCTAAGGAGAGAGCAGAACATCTTATGTTGATAGATTTAGGCAGGAATGATGCTGGGAAAGTTTCAAAAATTGGATCAATTAGATTAACTGATAAAATGATTATAGAAAAATATTCACATGTTATGCATATGGTTTCTAATGTTACTGGCGAAATATCAGAAGACCTCGGAATGATGGATGTTCTAAAGTCTACATTCCCAGCAGGTACTGTTTCTGGCGCCCCAAAAATAAGGGCGATAGAAATAATATATGAACTAGAGACAATTAAAAGAGGAATCTATGCTGGAGCAATTGGATATTTGGGCTGGAACGGCAACATGGATACTGCAATAGCAATTAGAACATGCGTGATAAAGGACGGCAGACTATATATTCAATGTGGAGCTGGTATAGTGAATGATTCTATTGCAGAATTAGAATGGGAAGAGACTATAAATAAAGGTAAAGCAGTTTTACAGGCCTATAAAAACTTAAGGAAAAAAATATATGATACTAATGATTGATAACTATGATTCATTTACATATAACATAGTTCAGTATTTTGGTGAACTTGGGCAAGAACTGATGGTATATAGAAATGATAAAATATCTATTGACCAAATTATAAGCATGAAGCCAGAAAAAATAATTATATCTCCAGGTCCATGCACTCCAAATGAAGCTGGAATTTCTGTTGATGTAATTAAACAATTTTTTAGATCTGTACCTATATTAGGAATATGTCTTGGACACCAAAGTATTGGGCAAGCTTTTGGAGGAAAAATTGTTTCTTCAAAAAAAATTATGCATGGGAAAATTTCTCCCATAATTCATGATGGAACTAAAATGTATTCAAATATCCCCAATCCTTTTGATGCCACAAGATACCACTCTTTAGTTATAGAGAAATCTTCATTGCCAAGCTGTTTAAAAATTACATCTTGGACCGAAGAAGATAGTGACATAGAGATAATGGGCATAGAACACTTAGACTATCCTATTTATGGATTACAGTTTCATCCTGAGTCAATATTGACAACTTCTGGGCATCAATTATTAAAAAACTTTTTGGAAATATAAATTGCATAAAGAACTACTACAAAAATTAAAAAATAATAATAGATTAACAACTCCTGAATCAAAAAATTTTATAGATTCAGTGTTTATGGGCAATATTCCTGCTGAGACTCTGACAGAAGTATTGCTCATTCTAAATAAAAATGGTTTTAGCTCAGAAGAGTTAACTGGATTCGCTCTTTCAATGAGGGAGGCATCTAATAAGGTTGTTTTTAATAAAGAAGTTGTCGATAATTGTGGGACCGGTGGTGACGGTCATGGTACATTTAACATATCAACCATAGCTTCATTAATAGCATGTTCAACAGGTGTATATGTTGCAAAACATGGTAATAAAGCAGTAACTAGTAGTTCTGGTAGCGCAGACATTTTAGAATCAGTTGGTATAAATATTAATCTGACCCCTCAACAAGTAGCACTTTGCTTAGAAAAATATAATTTTGGTTTTATGTTTGCTCCATTACATCACCTATCTATGAGACATGTTGCTGAATCAAGAAAATCTATCGCTCCTGACAAAACAATATTTAATTTATTAGGACCTTTGACAAATCCTGCGAATGCAAAAAAGCAATTGATAGGTGTTTATTCAAAAGATCTAATGGAAATCATGGCAGATACACTCGTAAACTTGGATATTGAAAGAGCAATGATTGTACATTCAAATGATGGATTAGATGAAATTAGTATCTTTGATACAACAGATATTATAGAAATAAATGGAAGTAGTATCACAAAATATACTTTGAATCCGGATGACTATTTTAAGGGTAATTATTCTATGTCAGATATTATTGTGAATAATAAAGAAGAAAGTTTAAGTTTCTTAGATTCTATAATTAATAATAGTAATAGTGCAGCTAAAAATATAGCTCTAATAAATGCTGCTGCTCTTTTATTCATTTCTGGGAAATCAAAGAATATAGAAGAAGGAATTAAATTATGCGAAGATTCCTTGAAATCTATGAGAGTCTTCAATAAAGTTAGAGACTTAATTAAATATACAAATACATTTAAAAATGCTTGATAAAATTATACAGAATAAATTAACGGAAATTGAGGCACTTAGAGATAATCAGAAGTACTCTATCAATGATTTATCTAGAATGAATTTTGAAAAAAGAGAATTTCAGGAATCATTATTGCAAAAAATCAAGATAGGCAAAAATGCTATAATTGCTGAATTAAAAAAATGTTCACCAAGCAAAGGATTGTTAAATGAAAATTTAGATATAGCTAGTTTTGCTAAGCTATATGAACAATCAGGAGCTGCCTGCATATCTGTGTTGACTGATAAAAAATTCTTCCATGGTACAACGAATGATCTCATTATAGCTAAAAAGAGTGTAGATATACCTATACTTAGAAAGGATTTTATACTTGATGAGTCTCAATTAATCGAGTCTAAGTTAATTGGTGCTGATTGTATTTTATTGATCATAGCTTGCTTGTCAGAATCTAAATTTAAAGATCTTTTAGATATTAGCAAAACATTAAATTTGGAAGTCCTTGTAGAAGTCCATGATAGAAAAGAATTAGATATTGCTTTAGAGCATGGTTCAAAAATTATAGGCATAAATAATCGAAATCTTAAAACATTCGATGTTTCTATAGATACGAGCTTAGAGCTTAGTGATGTAATCAATGATAATGATGCATTGGTTGTAAGCGAGAGTGGAATCAAAGATATAGATACGATTAAAAAACTTAATGGCAAGAATATTAATTCTTTCTTAGTTGGAGAAAGCTTGATAGTAAGTAGTGAGCCAAAATCATTGTTAGAGAGTTTAGTGGGGTAATATGAATAAAACATTAGGAATAAAACACATTGCATTAAAGGTTAAAAACTTTAAAAAATGCCTATCATTTTATACAAATGTTATTGGCATGGACATTGACTGGCAGCCGGATGATTCTAATGCATATCTATCTAATGGTAAGGATAATCTTGCTTTACATGAAGAAAAAGATATTGATCTTGAAAGTAACAATAATAGATTAGATCATTTTGGAATTATGTTGATGGAAAAAGATGATGTTGATGAGTGGCATGAGTATCTAACTTCTTCAAATATTGAGATTTACAAAAAAATACAGGATCATAGGGACGGTTCAAGAAGTTTTTATTGTTACGATCCAGACAACAATATACTTCAATTTTTATGGCACCCAACACTAAATAAATAATGATGAAAAAAATAAGTAACGTTAGTACAACTTTGATTGTAAATTCATATGAGTGTTTTTACTATACTGATAGTCAAAATGTTATGAGTTGCCAGAACATTATATCTAAAAGATATAATTCCAAAAAATTATTAGCAATTTCTAGAAAAATATCAGATGCAATAGAAACAGAAATATTACATGAGTCCAGTCATAATTTCGAACCTTTTGGAGATAGCGGTTCATTATTAATTCAAGCTGATCTCAGTTTATATAGTTCTGCTACTTTGCATTTGAAAGAAAGTCATATTACATTTCATACTTATATTGAGGATATATATGATAACTTTGCTATAGTTCGACTGGAATATCATATATCTTCATGCTCGGAAGCAAACGTATATAATGCTCTAAGAGAAATTATATTAATTGATGACAAAGATTATTCTTTTCCGGATTTAATTTCAATTGATTATATAAGAAGAGGAGCTAAATTTGAGCATGATTCAAGTGAGATAATTTATGATCCCTATCTTCATAATTTTGATAGTTACATGATGTATAGAATTTCTTCCAATATTCCTACTTTGAATACTTCTCAGCATACATTACTACTAGATACTGATCTGATGCTCAAAAAGTTTCAATTGGATAATAACTTCTTGTCTATTGATTGTATTAAAAAACTTGAAAACTTTTTATTATCTAGTTATTCAGACCACGCGGAAGATTTGAAAGCTTTTGAGATTAAATCTTCTAAATAATTATATTAACGAAGTTAATTTTTTCATTATATTTGAAGATGTTTGCATTGCTTTTCTTATTATATCTGGAATCTCATTTGAACCAATATTTTTCACTGTTTCCCTATGTTTCTCTTCATCATTTGCAATTTGGACTAAGAAATCTCTGCTTCTATAATCATTCTTGGGAAGCTGCAAAATTGACTCTTCTAGATGTTCTTTGACTTGTTTTTCTGTTTCTTCTATGAATCCTAGTTTCCAATCATTGTCTTTTATGCCAGCAATAGAACCTAATGCATAAGATGATAAGTACCATATAGGGTTCAATATACTCTGTCTGCCGTTAAGCTCTTTTAATCTTAGATTGCATAATTTCAGGTGTTCATTTTCTTCTCGGCAAATACTATGTAATTTATCTTTTATATCAGGATCTTTTGTGTTCGCTGCCTGCCCTCTATAAAGTCCTTGAGCACAGATTTCTCCCATATGATTTATTCTCATCACTTTTTCAGATATTTTAGCCTCTTTCTTGTTCAGAAGAGGTTTGTCATCAGTGGATTTACTCGGCAAATTGCTTTGATTATAGATACAATCTAATGCATATTCAATTTCATCAATAATATTATCTAGAGGCGATTTATTTTTAATTCCCATGTTTTATTTAAACATCTATTAATTAAGCGATAAATAACTTTTTTTATAAATTTCTTGTATCGTAGCCTTGATATGCGTAAAATCATGGATACTGTGAATATAGACAAAAAAATGAATAATAAAGATTGGTATATAATTGATGCAGAAAAAGCCGTTTTGGGCAGATTAGCCTCTAAAATTGCTAGTATGCTGAAAGGCAAACATAAGCCATCATATCTTCCTCATGAAGATAATGGAGATTATGTTGTAGTGATTAATGCTAAAAATTTGAATGTGACTGGTAATAAAATGGAAGATAAAGTCTATTATAAACACACAGGTTACATAGGTAACATGAAAAAACCAAATTTATCAGCAGTTATGGAAAAAAACCCATCATTTGTGATTATGAATGCTGTAAAAGGTATGCTTCCTAAAAACCCACTGGGAAGAAGTATGATTAAAAAATTAAAAATATATAATGATGAGAATCATGACCATCATGCGCAAAAACCAAAAAACTTAGAGATTTAATATGCATAAAACTTATGGAACTGGAAGAAGAAAAACATCAAGCGCTAGGGTGTATTTGAATGAAGGAACTGGTGCTATAACTATTAATTCTCGTGATGTTGATAATTTTGTGCAATCTAAAGCATTGAAGTCATATTTGATGGCTCCACTTCAAAAAGCTCAACTCGAAGGAAAATTAGATCTTAAGATCAATGTTGCTGGCGGAGGTCCTAGTGGTCAAGTTGGTGCGATAGTACATGGATTAACTAGAGCGCTCATTAAGTATCAAAGCGATTTACTACCGATTTTAAGAAGAGAGGGTTTCGTGACCAGAGACGCAAGAAAGGTCGAAAGAAAGAAAGTTGGATTACGAAAAGCTAGAAAAGCTACACAATTTTCTAAGAGATAACTATATAATTTCTATTTCATTTCCGTTTGCTATTAGCAAATTGTCGGCATTACGCAATGCAAATAATCCGTTAGTCACAACGCCAGGTATATTATTAATCTTTTGTTCTAGTAACATCGGCTCTAATATTTCTAAGCCATGTATATCTAATATTACGTTGCCGTTATCTGTTATGCAGTTTTCTCTATAAACTGGGCGTCCTCCTAGTTTTATTATTTCCAGAGCAACAATACTTTGAGACATTTTTATAACTTCGATTGGCAAAGGAAATTTACCTAAAGTTTTAACATATTTACTATCATCAATCATGCAAACAAAGTTTTTACTAGCATTAGCAATAATTTTTTCTCTTGTTAATGCTCCGCCACCCCCTTTAATAAGTTGTTTTTTAGAGTTTGACTCATCTGCTCCATCTATATAAATTGGAATTGATCCTGACTCTTTGAGTTCAATCACTCTAATATTTTTAGCTTCAACCATTTTAGTTGTTAATTCAGACGATGACACCACAGCTTCGATTTTAGATTTTACTTTATAAAGCTGATGAATTAATGCATGCACAGTTGTTCCTGAACCCACACCAACTATTTGTCCGCTTTCAATATAATCTAACGCTGCTTCTGCAACTTTTATCTTTTTCTGATCTTGGTTCATAAATAGCTATTTTCCACTAAGTTATATTAATATATGCTGTTATTATACATTATACATAGGCGTGAGATGACAGAAAAGAAACTAAAATCAGTATATAATAAAATAAAAACATCTAATGTTTATGATGTCGCAGTTAAGACTCCTCTTGACTATGCAAAAAATCTATCTAAAAAATTAAATAATAAGATATATATTAAGAGAGATGATCTGCAGCCTGTTTTTTCTTTCAAGCTCAGGGGAGCATATAATAAGATTTCAAGACTTAAGAAAAACAAAAACATTAACACTATTATAGCTGCTTCCGCAGGCAATCATGCGCAAGGAGTTGCTCTCTCAGCAAAGAAATTAGGCATAACAGCTATTATTGTTATGCCTATGACTACTCCTAAAATCAAAATAGATGCAGTGAAAGCATTAAAAGCAAAAGTAATATTACATGGAGATGCATATGATGATGCTTATGAATTTGCTCAAGTAAAAGCTAAAAACGAAAAATTAGATTTTATCCATCCATATGATGATATTGATGTAATAGCAGGTCAGGGCACAATTGCTCTAGAAATTATCAATCAATTAGAGTCTAAACCTGATTATGTTTTTGTGCCTGTAGGCGGAGGAGGTTTGTTGGCTGGCATTACTACATATATGAGTTATGAAAGTCCTAAGACAAAGATCATTGCTGTTGAGCCAAATGATTCGGATTGTTTTCATCAGGCTTTCATATCTAGGAAAAGAGTGAAATTAAATAGTATTGGTTTATTTGCTGATGGTGTAGCGGTTAAGCAAATTGGACGACATACATTTGAGTTAACAAAAGATAAAGTTTTTTCATCTATTCTTGTCAGTACAGATGAAATTTGTGCGGGCATAAAAGATTTGTATGACGAGACTAGAACAATTGCTGAGCCTGCTGGTGCACTATCAATAGCAGGCATTAAAAAATTCATCAAAACTCACAAAATTATAAATAAGACATTCATAGCAATTTTCTGTGGCGCTAACATGAACTTTGATAGACTTAGACACGTTTCTGAAAGATCTGAGATCGGAGAATTAAACGAAATGCTTATCGGTGTGACAATACCAGAAAAACCGGGAAGTTTTAAAAGATTTTGTTCATTAATTGGAAAGAAATCAATCACTGAGTTTAATTATAGGTACTCAGATCAAAAAAAAGCTCATGTGTTTGTGGGTATTAAATTAATAAATGGTATTAAAGACAAAAATCAAATCTTATCCACATTAAAATTAAATAAATATAGAGTCATTGATCTAACTGATAATGAGGTAGCTAAATTACATATAAGATATATGGTTGGCGGTGTTTCTAGCGGAGCATCTAACGAAAAGGTCTTTAGGTTTAGCTTTCCAGAAAAACCAGGAGAGCTCCTAAACTTTTTAAATGCCATTGGTAGTGACTGGAATATTAGCTTATTTCACTATCGTAATCATGGTTCAGATTTTGGCAGAGTGTTAATAGGTATACAAGTAGAATCAAACGAATTAAATAATTTATTAAAACACTTAAACGCGCTAAATTACGAGTTTTTTGAAGAAACAGAGAATAAGGCGTATGACTTATTCTTAAGCTAAAAAAAGGCCCCATATGGAGCCTTTTAGTCGTTTTTAAGAGCCTATTAAAATCAATAAGCTCTTAATTCAACAATAGTAGAATTATCTTCTACGCTTTGTTGATTTTTTCTTCTTAGCAACCTTTCTTTTAGCTACTTTCTTTTTAGCTTTTTTCTTAGTTACTTTCTTCTTCTTCTTAGCAACTTTTCTTTTAGCTACTTTCTTTTTAGCTTTTTTCTTAGTTACTTTCTTCTTCTTTTTAGCTACCTTCTTTTTAGCTTTCTTTTTAGTAACTTTTTTCTTAGTTACTTTTTTCTTAGCTTTCTTCTTGGTTGCTTTTTTCTTAGCTGCCTTTTTCTTAGCCGCTTTCTTACGAGTAGTAGTTACTTTTTTCTTAGCAACTTTTTTCTTACTTGCTTTCTTCTTGGTTACTTTAGTTTTTCTCTTAGCAACCTTTGCTTTTTTCTTTGCTACCATGGCTGTTTCCTCCGCAGTGTTTGGTATTCTTTTTCAGTTTATTTAGTTAAATTCA
>MDTC01076770.1_pt1 | contig 19310 bp, 13 predicted proteins | sample 811181 | NCBI WGS metagenome assembly MDTC01 (sample SAMN05326644, study PRJNA326480) | marine metagenome | isolation source: seawater | place: Pacific Ocean: North | collected 2011
CAAGCTGGCGCTGATGTAGTTGTCCGAATTAATCAGCCTCTTCGTATGGCGATACCCGACCTCGAGGAGTCCATCTCCCCGCGGGTTAAAGCAATAGCGGTTACAAAAGTGGATAGTCCCGGCCATATTCGCCTGCTTTCTGAGGCAATTGATGAACTCGAGAGCGAGAGGGGCATGGATGTTGGTCATACCAGGCTAATCGCAATGGTTGAAACAGCAGCAGGTTTCCTTAGAATTGAGAACATTGCGAAAGCACATCCCCGCGTAGTTGCCATGAGTTTGGGAAGCGAAGATTTTGCAACTTCTATTGGTACCGACCCAGTAGCAGAAGTCCTTACCTATCCTAAACAACAGGGAATTATTGCAGCCCGAGCAGCAGGAATTATCCCCTTGGGACTTATCGGCACGGTTGCAGACTATCAAGACATTGATGCTATGCGCGATACTATACGTCGTTCTCGTCGTTTCGGTTTTCAGGGGGCGTCTTGTGTTCACCCCAAGATTGTGGGACTTCTAAACGAAGAGTTTAGGCCAACTCCTCAGGAAGTTAAAAATGCAAAAAAGATTATTACTGCTTTTGAACAAGCTGTTGCCGCAGGCCGCGCATCTTTAGAAGTGGATGGGAAAATGGTAGATTATCCAGTAGTTTATAGAGCGGAAAATCTTCTTGCAGCAGATAAAAATATTAAAGAGCGTGAAGAAATGATGAAGAATACTGCATCTTAAAAACATAAATAATCCTGGTTGACACAGAAGGGCGTCCGCCATACCGTATTTTCTAGTGGTGATTTGGCCCGACCGGCTTGCGACCACGCAAATTATTCAGCTAAAAGGTCGGCGTGTCTTCTTAAAAAGGCTCTGACCATTTAGCAGGGCATTTATTTTTTAGGATCTCCTGCGTTTAAGTGAGTTCCCTCTGAAGGAGTGTGACATGGCGGGTGACGGTAAAAAAATTGACCCCACTTGGCGAACTCAAACAAAGTTAGTTCGAGGCGGACTGGGGCGGAGTGAATACCGCGAAACCGCTGAGGCCATATATATGACCTCGGGTTTCGTTTATGATTCTGCGGAAGATGCAGAAAACGCATTTAATGGCAGTACCGACCGTTACATCTATACGCGCTATGGCAATCCAACAGTAACAACTTTTCAAAAACGAATGTGTTTGCTCGAAGGAGCAGAAAATTGTACTGCAACATCAAGCGGCATGTCAGCAGTTTTCTATTCACTCCTGGCGCTTTTAAGGGCGGGCGACCGTTTAGTTGCTTCAAAAGCTTTATTCGGATCATGTGATTATATCGTTTCAGAATTGCTCCCCCGCTATGGAGTGGAAACAGAGTTGGTCTCCGGGACAAATATAGAACAATGGGAAAGGGCACTCACTAAACCAACCCAGGCTGTGTTTGTTGAGACACCCTCAAATCCGACACTCGAGATCATCGACTTACCAAAAGTAGCCGAGTTGACACACGCGGCCGGTGCGAAACTCGTAGTTGATAATGTGGTTGCAACACCAATTTTGCAGAAACCACTCAAACTTGGTGCTGATGTTGTTATATATTCAGCGACAAAACACATTGATGGTCAGGGACGTGCCTTGGCAGGAGCTATTCTCGGCACTCAAGAGTATTATGATGAATGCCTACAGCCGTTTATTCGTCACACCGGGCCGTCCTGCAGTCCTTTCAATGCTTGGCTTATGTTAAAGGGGCTTGAAACGTTAGAACTTCGCGTAGAACGTCATTGTAGAAATACAATTGCCGTAGCACACTGGCTAGAGAAACAGCATGGAATAGATAAGGTCATTTATCCTGGCCTTCAAAGTCACCCACAGTATGATATAGCGAAGAAACAAATGAACGATTCCGGGTCGGTTTTATCATTCCAACTGGAAGGCGGCAAAAAACGTGCTTTCTCAGTGCTCAATGCCCTTCGAATGATAGACATATCAAACAACCTAGGTGACACAAAAAGCATTGTGACACACCCAGCAACCACTACCCACCAAAGATTAACACCCGAGGGACGAGGCGAGCTTGGCATTACTGATGGGCTGGTAAGACTTTCAGTTGGGCTTGAAGATCCGCAGGACATAAAGGACGATTTAGCCCAAGCATTGGCGCGGTAGTTACTTTAGGCAACAGCACACCCACTGTTCATTTTCTCGGCCCTTTGAGTTCCGTGTGTGAACACCGCCCTATTATAGACGTTTTTTTGGTGGGAATAATATCATGACAATCGACCGCATCACCCTCAGCCACACAAGAATACCCCTTCGAGTACCATATAAAATATCTCAAAAGACCTTTCATAATTTTGATCCATTTATTGTTGAGATTACTAACAGTGACGGGAAAACTGGTTTCGGTGAAGGTCATATATCACCAGGGTATAGCTTTGAATCGCTTGAGGGCGGTTGGACGTTCTGTAAGAACTGGTGTGAAAAAATAATCCGCATGAACCCGACTGAAGCGCATTCGGAAATTTTCAATGCCAGCCGCGACTTTCCTACGGCTGCGTCGGCGATTCTGGGAGCACTTGAAATGCTCATGGACCATAAACTCCTCGACATCGCGGAAGAAACCCACGTGCCGCTCTTAGATCCAGTGCATGAAATGGATCTGGAAAAGATCCCTGAAGAAATAGGAGAGCTTATAGAGAAAGGCTTTAAAACATTAAAGGTGAAGGTCGGATTTGATGTTGAAGATGACCTGCGACGGGTACGACTAATCCAAAAAGTTATCGACGGAACAGGCGTTATAATTAGACTAGATGCCAATCGGAATTTCAGTGCGGAGCAAGGAATCAGTTTTGGCTCCGCTCTCGACCCTAGTAATATTATGCTCTTCGAACAGCCGTGCGAATCCGATGCGTGGGAAGCAAATGCCGCAGTTGCTAGGGCATCTAAAGTGCCACTTATGATGGACGAATCAATCTACTGCGTGAAGGATATAGATAAATCCGCAGATTTAAAGGGTATAGAATTTGTTAAATTAAAACTTAAGAAATTTCCTTCGATGGATATGCTTCTGACCGGCCTATCTCATATAAAAGCTAAAGGCATGACACCAGTACTGGGTGACGGCACTTCCACTGACATTCAGTGTTGGATGGAAGCATGCGTGGCCCGCGTGGCCATTGATAATGCGGGCGAAAATAATGGTTTCCTTAAACTTACCCAATCGGTATTCGAGGAAAGCCTACCATTCCATAATGGCAATATCATACTCCCGAAAGGATATCGTCCGTCTTTAAACCACAACGTAATTAATGCACATTTGGTTAGGACAGAGGAGTTTCACACCTAACTCTGTTTGGCAACTTGCACTCCAGCAAGATGTGTAACTTGAAATTGCTCCACGTGTTTAAGCGCTTCAAGAGCTATTGCGATGTTGCTAAGCTCAGCAAAGACTGGAATGCCTACACCCAAGGCCATCTCCGTGTACTTTGTCTTGCTCGCCTCCACATCAGGGTTTCCGTCAGAACGGAGGGCCAAAAGAAAATGGGCTTGCCCGGGATATTTCTTTTGGATTCGAAGTGCTGCGCCGATAAGATTTTCAAGCGGATCGATCGGCCCACGCCCTACGAAAGCAGCCAGATTCAGATGCATCGCGACTGCATCCGGCTTGAAATGAGTGTAAACCGCATCCAGAACTTTTTCTGCAATTAGACCATTCTCTTGTTGCAATGTACCAACCGGTGCATCCACAGGGTTTGCGATTGAGGTACCTGGTGGCATTTGTAAATCTTCTAGTGCCTTGATCGTATCCGCCTCGAATGGCTCTACCGATAAACCATGTCGAGCAAAATAGTCGGTAGCCAGCACACTGGTGCCACCGCCATTGCCAAACATTGCGATACGATTAGTTGGACGTTCACTTCGTGGAGAAAGGATCTGTAACGCCATTAAACAATCAAGGAAGTCATCTAATGTTTCAGCAAGTACGCACCCGGTTTGTCGTTCCAAAGCTTCCCAGACCTGTTCATTGCCAGCGAGTGAGCCAGTATGTGAAGCCGCAGCTTTACGGCCCTCCTCGGTACGTCCACCCTTTAGAACCACAATCGGCTTTTTGCCTTTTGCCCGATTAAGTAGTTCAAAAAAACGACGCCCATCCTGCACACCCTCGAGGTAGAGCCCAATCACCCTCGTTTGTTCGTCAGCAAGATAAAATTCTAATATATCGTTTGGATTAATGTCGGCGCAATTCCCGACAGTTACAAGTCCACTGTAAGCAATCCCACGCATTTGACCACGTTTAACTATATCAGTCCCGAGACCTCCCGACTGACTTATTACCCCAACATTCCCGAGGGTGCGCGGCGCGTTTTCAGGAAAAGTAAGACCACCGCGCGGTGAATAGGTACCTAGACAATTTGGCCCAATTGCCCGACATCTACCCGAGCGCGCTGACTCAACTAGTTCTGTTTGTAAGGCTACACCCTCTTCCACTTCACCAAAACCGCTAGATATAACCTGTGCATAGGCAACGCGCCCATTCGCAGCCTCTATCAATGGTGGCACAGCGCCAGAACTTATTGCGATATATGCATAATCAACAGGATCCGGTGTCTCACCGAGTGATGGATATGCTTTCAAGCCGTCAACCTCCGAAGCTTTTGGATGAATAGGATAGATACTTCCCCTATAACCAAATTCCGTGATCCGTCGGATAAAAGTGTTGGCTATAGTGTGTCCGGTGGCCGATGCGCCAATGACCGCTATGGTCTTAGGATTGAAAAGCGGCTCGAACTTTTTTAGGACGCTATTATCGGGGAGTGGCTCTTGTGAGGGTCTGACAGCAGGTGTGTTAGCAAGAATAAATCTGGCATCTACGGCAACTGCGCCATTGTCAGAAACTATTAACGGGTTGATATCCGCCTCATCTATATCATCCGCCAATTCAACCAATAAACCGCCATCGCCACCCATTTTCATCATCACATCAATAATCGCATCTCGGTCTGCTGACGGTCGCCCCCGAGCACCATCTAAAAGAGCTCTGCCTTTCAATTCGTTAAGCATTTCTGTCGCATCGGATCGATTGATCGGACACACCCGGAACGTTACATCAGACAACACCTCAACGAAAATGCCGCCGAGCCCAACCATTATCAGCGGACCAAACTGAGGGTCACGTACTCCGCCTACAACCACTTCTTGTCCAGAAGGCGCCATCTCTTCAACGAGATAGCCTTCCACATTAGCTTGCGCTATCGCTGGTCTCCGAGCCATTTCAGTAATTGCAGCTTTTACTTCTTCTGAGTCCTGCAGCCCAACCGCAACGCCCCCAGCGTCGCTCTTATGCAAAATATCAGGAGACATCACTTTTACCACAAGCGGGAATTTGAAACCCTTTAATGCATCTATGACTTTCCCAACATCACTAATCACAGTGCTCTTCGGTACTGAAATACCATATTCTGAAAGCAGCTTCTTGCCGTTCTCCTCGTCCAACGCCGATCGGCCGGCATCTCTTGCTTTCTTAATTATCGCTGTATCTTTCATTTTTTCCTCAGTAACTAGTTGGCCAAGTGCGCATCAGATGCTGTCCGACCCCATTAGTTTTACGCAATTGGTATACATCAAGCATTCTTATCAAGTAGTCTCTAGTCTCTTCAGGTTTGATAATATCCTGAACAGCAAAGATTGATGCCATATCCCATGGCTCTATATCTTGCTGAATTTCCGAAAGTGCCTCGTTGTAACCATCATCACCATCCTCAACCCCATGCACTATTCGCGTTGCGAAACGAGGGTCCATGAAACTTACCTCAGCACTTGGCCATGCGACGAGGTCGTCAGAGTGCCGACCTCCACCCATAGCCACATAAGCACGACCATAACTCTTGCGCATGATAACAGTCAGAGTTGGCACAGTAAGAAGACAGGTGGCGTTCATAAAGTTCATTATTCTTCCGGGTGCACGCTTCTTTTCCGCCTCAACACCGATGATGAAACCTGGCGTATCCACTAATTTAACGATAGGAATGTTAAAGCTGTCACACATAACTTGGAAATCAGTACATTTTTCGCATGCATCCGTATCCATTGCACCGCCACGATGCAGAGGGTTGTTTGCAATCACACCAACAGTTCGGCCTCCCAAACGAGCTAAGCACGTAACGACTGCCTTACCAAAGCGGCGTTTCATCTCGAAAACACTATCTTTGTCTACAATGGCATCAATAATCTTATGGACATCATACACTTGGCTCCGTTTGTCCGGTATAATATCCGCTATGTTTTCCATTTCTGACCCTGAGCCTTTGCCAACAGCTTCTGTTGGTGGTGCCTCCATGTTGTGTGCGGGCATATAACTCAGGAATTTTTTTATTGCGTCTAACGCTTCCTCATCTGTGTCGACCACCAAATCAACAAGTCCAGTTGTATCTGCGTGGAGTCTCCAACCACCAAGCTCTTCGAGATCAACCTCGGCGTGTATAGCCATCGATATTAACCGCGGGCTTGAAACAGCCATAGTCGAGCCTTTACGCATAACAGCAAAATCAGAACAACATGAAAGCCATGCGGAAGAACCGAAGGAGTAACCTAGTGCTGCAGCACACCATGGCGTATCTCTCATTCGCTGAAATTGTGTGATGTCGTTACCAAGTAGGGCTCCCATACCCTTCGAACCCATAGCATCAGGTAACCGCGCGCCAGTCGATTCGCCAACAAAAATTACCGGCATACCACATTCGGTGGCATATTTGCGAACATGCCCTACTTTTTTTGAATTTGTTGCGCTCGTAGATGATCCCTTAACCGTAAAATCATTAACACTCACCGCAACCTCACGGCCATCGACTTTTCCAAACCCCGTTACTTTCCCATCTGCCGGGGTTTTCCCTCTATCAGCCGGATTTACGCTTGCTTCACCTAGCAATCCGGTTTCAATAAAGGTTCCGTCATCAAGCAAATGTTCCATCCGCTCACGCGCGTGCATGACACCTTGTTTTTTACGTTTAGCGAGCTTTTCAGCCCCCCCCATGCCCAGTGCTTTTTTCCTGCGGCCTACCAAATCCTTGGTTAGCTCACCTAAGCTTTTTTCTGAAACACTCATTTTATACTCCCCAATTCCGCACTCTTTTTAGTTGCCGTTAGATAATGCATTTGGATTGAAAACCGTCATTGCGTGCTTCGCCAGATTTTTACGGTAGATAAAGCCCGCCGTTTACGTGAATAGTTTGTCCAGTGATGTAAGAAGCCTCCGATGTGCATAGATAGCGTATCATGCTCGCTGGTTCCTTGGGATTACCCTCGCGCCCCCATACAGGCTTGTTTCCTGAGGGATGTGGAATCCGGGTATCGCGGGAGCTAACCTGCTCCGTGTTTATATTACCCGGCACCACACAGTTGACGCGAATGCCAAAGGGCGCAAGCTCTACCGCAAGTCCTTTGGAAAAACCAACCACACCTGCCTTTGCTGCTGTCACATGACAACGTTCAACGTGCCCTTGATGCGCCGAAACACCACCCATATTAATTATGGCTCCGCCCCCTGCCGCTTTAATATGCGGAACTGCTGCATGGGTGCAAAGAAAAGCCCCTTCTAATATAACTTTATGTGCATCTCTCCATCTCTCTAATGTCATATCGTGAAACGCAAAATGGCGACGTACCGCAGCACTATTAACAAGACAATCAAGTCGCCCTAAATAACTTACAGTATCTGCCACAAATTTGCGAACTTGCTTTTCGTCGCGTACATCCATCAAACGATGGAAACACTGAGACCCACAGTTTTCGACCAGCCGAGCAGTCTCGTCGAGCCCATCCTTATTTTGTAATGTGCAGATAGAAACGTTAGCACCTTCTTCAGCCATCATTACGGCTGCTTCCCGGGCGATGTTGTTAGCCGCGCCCGTTATCATTGCTACTTTTCCATAGAGTTTTTCTTCCTTATTCATAACCTGCATTACCTAATCGAGTTCATAACCATGTTTCCTTAAAAAATCAGAGAAACCAGGCCGCTCGGGCAACGAGAGTTGACGAGTTACATTCTCCGACCACGAGCAAAAATCGTTAACCCCATAAATATCCACGTGCCGTTGCTTTTCAGGTGCTATCGGTTCTCTTTCATGACGACGCTTATCATACGCATTCACCAACGAGGTTAGATGCTCATCAGAATATTTATCCCAATGAGCTACTACATCTTGAGGTAGCCGCATCGAAACACGTGGCTTTTGATATTTTGGCCACCCCAACGCTAGCCCTGCGATCGGAAAAACGCCTGAAGGGATTGAGAGAATTTTCGTCACCGAGCTTAAATCATTTCTTATTTGACTGATTGGACAACAGCCAAGCCCTACTCCCTCAGCAGCACATATGAAGCTCTGCATTGCTAAGGCCGCATCAACAACTCCATTCATAAAAGTATCAAGATTATTATTTTGATGTTTGTACCCGCGTAATTTAGCCAATTTCTGATTGCGCCTCATGTCTGCGCACCAAACCATAAAAACCGTTGCATTCGTCGGCCAAGTAAGCCCGCTATTCAATTTTCCTAATTTTACAAGCCGACTTTTTTCTGTAACGATGATGACGGAATATTGCTGAAGATCCGATTTGGTCGGTGCTGACTGCGCACATCCCAATAGGGTTTTCAACATACTGACAGTTACCGGTTTATCGGTAAAATGTCGTTGAGATCCTCTCCCCAAAATTTTTCTCAGAATATCTGAGGACTCTATTTCGCTGCCAAAATCAACCTCGACCCCGTATCTATCGACTAGCAATTCGCTTATAGACTTCATCATACGATGATTACCTTTTAACTATGGAGTATTCGTTAGATTAAACAATTTCATTTATATCAAGGCTGGCCAAATCTGCGATAGCAGGGATATCCAGGTGTTTTTCTAGATGCTTAGCCAATCCATCCAATGCTGTCTCTACTATATTTTCAAAATTAATATTTCCACGATCCTGTTTACTAATTTGGGTTAAAAGATGGCTTCGGTAGGCATCATTATTGAACAGTCCATGTAGGTAGCACCCCATAATTCGCCCAAGTGAGCATATGGAACCTCCGTCTAGCTGCTCACCGGGGAGAGCTAATAGCATTGGATGAGAAGTGCCTGGCCCATTTGTTTGTCCCATATGCATCTCATACCCAGAGATGTTGTGATTGCCGTCTGCAGTGGTTCCCTCTGCTGGTATGAGTGTCTTATCTCCTGTAATAACCGTTTCAACATCGAGATAGCCGAGCCCCTTGCTTGTTCCAGCTGGGCCCTCCACACCATCAAGATCAACAATTTTTTTCCCTAACATCTGATATCCGCCACAAAGTCCAATAACCCAACCTCCTCTGCGAACGTGGGCATCAATATCAACGTCCCAGCGCTCCTTGTATAAGAGCTCTAGGTCGCACCGGGTTGATTTTGAACCTGGCAGGACAATCAAGTCTGCGTCGCCTGGCAACGCATCACCTGGGCATACAAATTGTACCGACACCCCTGGTTCGGCGGCAAATGGGTCCAAATCATCAAAATTAGCAATTCGTGAAAATACGGGCACCGCAATTTTAACCACACACCCCGCCGCTGCCCGCGCGGGCTGTTGAAGTCGAACAGCATCCTCAGCGGGCAATTTTTCCGCTTCCTTAAAATAAGGCACAACACCAAGACATAACCAACCTGTCCGATTTTCAATCTCAATCGCGCCCTTATCAAATAGGCTCTTATCCCCACGAAATTTGTTTACAATAAATCCTGAAACACGTTTGCGTTCGCTATTGCTAAGAACTTCGTAAGTACCGACCAAATTTGCTATAACACCCCCACGCTCAATATCAGCGATTAAGATGACGGGGGTGTCAGATGCCTCGGCAAAACCCATATTTGCAATATCACCATCTCGCAAATTTATCTCAGCCGGGCTGCCGGCACCCTCCACAACCACAATGTCTGCTTGATCTGATAACAAAGAGAAACTTTCCAGTACTGGCTTCAAAAGAGTTGGCTTGTGTAACGTATAATCGCATGCTTCAAAATTTCCAATTACATGCCCTTGAACTACTAACTGAGCGCCTATATCGGTTTGAGGCTTGAGCAAAACCGGGTTCATATGCAACGATGGAGGTACCCCACAGGCACGAGCTTGCAATGCCTGAGCCCGCCCAATTTCACCGCCGTCTGAAGTTACTGCAGCGTTGTTTGACATATTTTGCGGTTTGAAGGGGCGCACAGCAAATCCTCGCCGCATGAGAGCACGACACAACCCCGCCGTTATAACGGACTTACCAACTTCAGAGCCTGTGCCCTGTACCATGAATGCAGCTGCACTCAAAATTCTATGCCTTTCTGAGCCATCACATTTTGCTCTCGAAAGGGATGCTTTATTTGCATCATTTCCGTTACAAGGTCAGCGATCTCTATCAATTCTGGCCTAGCATTGCGGCCAGTAACAATGAGGTGCAGGTTTTTTGGTTTTCTTTTGAGCTCTTCAATGACCTCTTCCAAGGGCAAATAGCTGTAACGCAAGACGATATTAAGCTCATCCAGTAAGATCATATCATACTTGGGAGAAGATCCGCGCGCATCATCTATCATTTTCTTAGAGACTTTCCATGCAGCCTCAGCAGCAGCAATGTCGCGAGCCCGATCTTGCGTATCCCAAGTGAAACCCTCGCCCATTGTGCGTATATCAACTTGTTCGGGAAATTTTTCTAACACATGTCTCTCTCCCGTTTCCCATTTCCCTTTTACAAATTGAACTACCCCCACGCGCATTTGGTTTCCAACAGCTCGAGTAACTAATCCAAATGCCGCAGTAGATTTTCCCTTCCCTTTCCCGGTGTGTACGATGAGAAGTCCTTTTTCAACAGTCTTTGTGGCGAGCATTTTGTCACGAGCAGCCTTGCGCTTTTTAGACTTCGCATTGGCACGATGATTTAATTCCTCTTCACTCAGGTGCTTTGGCATCGAATTTATTCCCCTGCCCAACGGATTTGCTATCGGTTAGAGCCATAAGTTTTGCAGGCGCAGAATTTAATTTTGGCTGCCACAGGCCTCTATCTAAGGCTTCTAAGAAGCGTTTCGCTATTTCCGCCAACGCGTCAGCATTCGCACTTTTTAGAAAGCTTAGCACTTCGTCATCCTCTATATACGCATCAAAAAGGAGATCGAAATGTCTGTCCTTGACTGCGCCGGTAGTTGCAGCAAAAGCAAAAAGGTAGTCCACTGTTGCCGCTATCTCGAAAGCTCCTTTATATCCATGCCTCATCACCCCAGAAATCCATTTCGGATTAGCCCCTCGGCCACGAATAGTTCGAGCGATTTCTTCCTCAAGGCTGTGTATTTTTGGGTTTTCAGGACGAGAATGATCATTATGGTAGGCAATAGGCTGCTTGCCAGAAGTGTGCTCAACTGCTGTAATCATGCCTCCTTCAAATTGATAATAATCGTCTGAGTCCAGCAAATCGTGCTCGCGATTATCTTGGTTATGCAACACCGCCTCAATAGCTTTTAAACGACATTCAAACTGACTCTTGGCTGTAACCCCGCGCGCTCCACCGCCGTAGGCATAACTACTCCATGCTATATATGCTTTTGCAAGATCATCTGAGTTTTCCCAACCGCACTCATCAATCAATGCTTGCAGGCCAGCACCATATGCGCCGGGCTTGGATCCAAAGATCCGATAGCCCGAATGTAAGTCAGCAGTCGTAGGGTCTGTCCCCATTTGTATCATTTGTCTTTTTTCTTTTTTCACAGCAGCCGCAATCGGGTTGTCTTCGGCATTTTCTTCTAGTTTGGCCACCGCTCTTACCGCTGAATCAAATAAGTCAATCTGAGCCGGAAACGCATCACGAAAAAATCCTGATATACGTAGTGTGACATCAACCCGTGGCCGCCCCAAAACGTCAAGCGGCATGATCTCAAAGTTAGTGACACGGCGAGATACCGGCTCCCAGACTGGCCGCACCCCTAACAATGCTAAAGCTTGGGCTATGTCATCACCACCCGTCCTCATATTTGAAGTTCCCCAAACCGAAAGTCCAACGTGCTTGAGCCATTCCCCGTGGTCCTGAGCATAGCGTTCCATAATTAGAGAGGCAGACTTCCAGCCCAAGGTCCAAGCTGCCGGCGTAGGAACAGCACGCGTATCAACGGAATAAAAATTCCTTCCAGTCGGCAAAACTTCCGGCCTTCCCCTACTCGGCGCCCCTGAGGGGCCTGGTAAAACGAAATTTCCCCTGAGGCCAGACAGTAAACCATAAATTTCAGAAGTCCCTGAGGATATAACTGCTGGCCGCAGAGACGAATTAATCTCAGATAGCACTTCCCCGGAGGATTCCCAATCTTTTGGTGCTTTTTCATTGCCAGAAACTAAACTTGAGGCCAGTTTTTCTATGTGCTCCACAAGATCTCCTTGAGTGCGAATATGCATGCCATCAATCTTATCCCCATCCCATACTTCACCCATATTGCAATCAAGAGGGTCGAAGCCCGCGAGACCCAAATCATTCGCTAAAGCACGATGTAGAGATTGGCGCTTTGCCCCCGGAACACGCGCCAAAGCGACCAGAAGGTCGGTCAATTGACGGTCCGTTGGCGCCTGACCAAAAATGTGAAGGCCATCCCGTATCTGCAATTCTTTTAGCTCACACAAATAACCATCAAGTTTCGAGAGGGCACTTGTCGGCTCTTCATCCCGAGATATTCCGCATTCCTCGGCAATGCCAAGTTCTATACTTTTTTCAAAAATTAAATCACTCAGTATATTGCAGCGCCCAGGGTCAATGCCTGTCGCATCGAAGTATTCATCAACTAACTGCTCTAGTTCGGCCAACGGCCCATATATTTCTGCACGAGTTAGCGGTGGAGTAAGATGATCAACGATTACTGCTTGCGCCCGGCGTTTGGCCTGCGCACCCTCTCCTGGATCGTTTACTATAAAAGGATAAAGATGCGGTGTCGGCCCAAAAACGGCCTCAGGGAAACATTCATCTGAAAGTGCTAGAGCCTTTCCTGGCAGCCACTCGAGGTTTCCGTGTTTACCAAAATGGATTACCGCGTGCGCTCCAAAGCACTCCCGGAGCCAAAAATAAAAAGCGAGATACCCATGCGGAGGTGGCAAATCCGGGTCATGGTAGCTAGATTTAGGGTCGATATTGTAACCACGCGCTGGCTGTAATCCTATAACGATTTTGCCACAGTAAAAAATTGGAACGGCAAAACTTTTTTCTTGAGCTAAATAAAAGGGATCGTTGACTGGATCACCCCATCGCCCTTGTATCTTACGTTGCGCAACCACCGGTAATCTTTCGAATGCCCTAACATAAACATTCAGTGGGAGCATAGCTTCTATCTTTCGTCCTAAAACTCCAGCATTTGTCGGCCCAGCTAGCAATTTTTCTATTAGTTGGCTTCCATCCAGATTTGGATCGGCTATGTCATAACCTTCCTCAGCTAAAATACTGATGACATGGCTGACGCTTGCGGGAGTATCAAGGCCAACTCCATTACCAATCCGTCCATCACGGTTGGGATAATTGGCTAATACAATTGCAATGCAGCGCTCATTTGCGGGGGTTTTGGAAAGGCGGCACCAATTAGCAGCCAATTTAGCAACGAATTGTACACGATCACGCTTTGGCTCATAGTTGACGATCGAATGCTCTGTGAGTGGGTCGTGGTTAGCTTGATTTTTAAAAGAAATTGCCCTCGTAATTATGCGTCCGTCAACTTCAGGGAGAGCAACATTCATAGCAAGATCGCGCGGTGACAAACCTTGTGTATTTTTATGCCAATCCTCCTTGGAGCCACCCGAAAAGATCACCTGGAAGACAGGGCAATTGCAACCGTCCAATGCACACGACACGTGAGCAATTCCAGGCGTAGAAGCAGAAAATCCTGTAGTGTTAAGTATAACCTGCGGTGGTGCATCCGCAAATATTTGCTGCAGGATTTTATCCGACAAAGGGTCTTTAAGACTCGAAATAAATATGGGAAGGGGTGACAACTCTTCAGCCTCTAGCGCTTTAATAAGCTGTAGAATAGGCTTCAAATTTCCCGATTGGAGGTGGGCACGATAGAAAACAATCGCTACCACTTGGGCATCAGCTCTCCAATTATTCGATATCGTAGCCAAATCTACAGAATTGATGCCTGGCCAATAGAGCCCCGCTCTCAAGAGAGGTCTTGGCTCACACCATTGCTCAGCACCGTCGAGTATTGAAGAAGCGAAATTCAGAAATTCGCGCGCATTCTCTGATCCGCCATGCACAAGGTACTGCCAAAGGCGGTGACAGCTTTCCGAAGGTAGATTTGAACGTGAGATAAGATCTTCGTCAGGTTGATCATCACCGGGAAGAAAAGCAAGTGCCGAACCGTTTGAAGCACATATTCCAGAAATCTGCTCAACACCGTATTGCCAATAGCTAACACCACCTAAAAGCCGCACTATGATAAGTTTTGCTGTCTTCACCATCTTTTCACAGTACAGATCAACTGACATGGGATGTGAAAGCTGCATTACGTTCGCAAGTCTGAGAGAGGGGAAGTTTGATCCAACACTGGATCGCGCAGCCGAAAGAGCAGCAAGATCGGTATCCGCAGCAGATAGAAATAATATTTGCCCCGGCGACTGCCCCAGATCTATCGCTTCCGAGCCATCAGCTACTGCGCCCGGCTGAGCATTAAGCAGGTGCATTCTAACCCGCCAGTTCAGAATGAATTGCTACCGTATCTAAACCATGTAATCCAATAACAACCAATTCCGTGTGGCAATCTTCGCCAGATTTCCAGGGTCTGTCATAATAGAACGAGAGGTTTGTCCCAACTCCTTGAATCACAAACCTAAGTGGTTTCTTTTCAATGGCAGCGAAGCCTTTGATTCTCAGAATATCATGCTTCTTGACGACTTGCCTGATGCGGTTCTCTAAAATTTTGGCTGAAGGCAGGGCACCTAATCTTATCGAGAACGACTCGAATTCGTCATGAGTATGGCTATGGTCCAGCCCATCATGATGGGAGATTCTCGTTTCAAGATCGTTTTCTGCCGTTGCTGCAAGTCCGAGAAGCACTTTGGTGTCGACCCGGCCGTATGCCGTTTTGATCACCAACGCATTTGGCCTAGCAGTGTTTTTAACTATTCGCACCGATTTGGACAACTCGTTCTTATCCATAAGATCTGTTTTATTAATTAACACTATGTCAGCGCTACCCAGCTGCTCCTCAAATAATTCTTCTAAAGGGTTTTCATGATCTTGTTTGCCGGCACTAGACAAACCTTCTTCAGGAGGCTTGTCGCTTGCTGTGAATAACCCCGCTGTTACTGCGGGTCCGTCAACAAGCGCGACAACCCCATCTACTGTGACTTTAGATCGCACCTCAGGCCAGTTAAAGGCTTTAACTAGGGGTTTGGGTAGCGCAAGGCCTGATGTCTCAATTATTATATGATCAGGAGGATCTGCGCGGGATATTAACCCATTCATAGCTGGAACGAAGTCATCTGCCACAGTACAGCAAATGCAACCATTAGCTAGCTCGACAACGTTTTCGTCTTGGCATTCTGGAATACCACAACCTTTTATGATTTCGCCATCGACGCCGAGATTACCAAATTCATTGATAATCAACGCCAACCGCAATCCAGCAGTATTTTGTAAAATGTGCCGGATCGTACTGGTTTTACCAGCTCCTAAAAACCCAGTTAACACTGTTGCTGGTATTTTACTTCTGAAATGCATAGGTTCAAACCTCTTGAGGAACCTTAAGCAACTGAGGAATGCCGGCCGTTACGAGGACAACGGACGCAGCCTCCGATGCTATTATCTGGTTCATTTGACCGGCAACGTCGCAAAATTTTCGCGCTAGTGCATTCTCGGGCATTATTCCTGATCCAACCTCATTTGAAACAAGGAAAACGCTACCTTCGGCCTGCCTTAGCTCTAATGCCAGCTTGGATAGGGATTCTTCAACGTCGTAATCTGCAAGTATTAAATTAGTAAGCCATAGCGTGAGACAATCGACCAAAATAGCAGACTTTCTATGCATCTTAAGCACACCAACTAGATCGATAGATTCTTCCACTGTCTGCCAACTAGATCCGCGTCGCTCACGATGCCGTTTAATACGCTTTATCATCTCGGGATCACCGGGTTCAGCTGTAGCGATGTAAACTGGCTGCTGCGATATATTTTTTATGCACCGCTCAGCATAAAGGCTCTTACCCGAGCGCGTACCACCCAACACCAACGTTACCGCCGGCAATGCTCTTTTGGTAGCCATATTCTAAACGGACCCAGTTAAGAAATGACTTGCCCGAAAAGTGTAGCAGCACCAAATCCACCTATGGTTATGCCTGCCATTCGTGCACCAAAGTCTATTCGGCTAAACTTTGACCTCAAGAGTCGTAATCCAAAATACACCGCCGCACCGATGCAAAACTGCACAAGACTGAGACCCATAAGATATGCACCAAGCACCGATGCCTCCGCTCCTATGATTGCCTCACCATATGCATAACCGTGAAAAACACCAAATATGCCAATTGCGACTGCAAATGCATATGTCGATATTGCGTAGCGAAGGGCAATCATGACACCCACTAAGATTACAGAAGATGCGATAATTAGTTCAACTAGGGGTAAATCGAAGGAATTCAGATGGATTGTGCATCCTACCAAGCAGCCTATAATGAAAGAGCTCAAAGCGGCAAGCCCGCTTGGGACCAGCGCACCCATAAAACCCAACCCAACAACGAAAGCTAGGTGATCTAAACCAATAATGGGATGCCCGAACCCTGAAAGCAGTCCTTGAAGAACCGTTTGAGGTGTTTGAAAATCCATCGGATGGTGGGCCTCTGCAGGTCCGATGCTAGACCCAAAAACACACAACACAACAAATACTATGGCAAACTTTGGTAATAATGACTTTGAAAAAAACATAGCAACACTCCCAACGAACGTTTTTTCACCGCTAACGCCATTTTTCTCACCCCGATTCGCCAAATTTGGCCACGTGGCTTATGCCCGTACACCCCGCCGAGCAGACCTGCGATAGCGCGTCAACGGCAGGTATACTGGCTCACGGGTCATCGCCCACATCCTGCCTTCCCAGGTTTCCCCAGTGGCGTATGGTGGATGGGGCTCTCCGCCTACAGTTGCGGGGGCAGCCACGGCTTTGATCTTCTTATAGAGATATGGAAGACCGCACCGTGTTCCCTTGACACGTTCGATCATGGGAACCATTGACGAAGAAAATGTATCGAAAGGGGAAGGCCTTTGTCAACGAATGGTGAAAAGAAATCTACCTCGCCACCTTTACAATGTATGGCCGAAGTGCCGGCGTGTACGTTACCAAGCCATGGAGGTTCAATCGCACTTGCTGAAAAAGTGTTCGGTGTTCCTACCCAAGGGTGGTTGGATCTTTCCACAGGTATCAATCCCGATGCATTTCCGTTACCTGAGGTACCCAGTGAGCTATGGCAGAAACTTCCCGACTCCACATTGACACACGCCTGTATCGACACTGCAGCCAAATATTTTGGTTGTAGTTTTCGCGACTGCATCGTGCCGGGTCCCGGGACGCAAGCCTTGATACAATGGCTACCCTGGCTGCGCTCCCCTAGCACAACGGGGATTGTTGGGCCAACGTACACAGGACATGCGAGTGCTTGGCAAGCTGCAGGCCACGAAGTAATAGAAATAAACGATCTTCCAAATTGGGGCGATTTTGCAACAGTTATAGTCACCAATCCAAATAATCCTGACGGCAGACAATTTAAAGCCGAAGACTTGGCTTCTCTATCAGAGAGGCAAGCTCATGGCGGCGGATTATTAGTTGTTGACGAGTCATTTATTGACGCATCCCCAACCAACAGTGTTTCCGAGATTGCAGGGAAACAAGGTCTCATTGTTCTGCGTTCTTTTGGCAAATTTTTTGGACTTGCTGGATTACGTTTAGGTTTTGCATTAACAAACGCAGAAACCGCCGAAATGCTGCGCAATGTGCTAGGGCCATGGCCAGTAAGTGGTCCAGCCCTTGAAATTGGAAAACGAGCGATGGCGGATTTGAGCTGGCAACAGAACATGCGGGCATCTCTCAAAAAACGTTCTGAAAAGATGAGAGAAATGCTAGGCATGCATAATTTTGAATCTTTAGGAGGTACTTCATTATTCCTTTTGGGCGGCCACCCTGAGGCTCATAGTCTCTATCGCCACCTAGCGAAAAGTGGAGTGCTCACACGAGCTTTTGACGGACAGCCAGATCGCCTTCGTTTTGGAATTCCAAGGGATGAAAATGATTTGGTCCGTACGGAGCGCGCTCTCCATCAATTTGGAAAAAAGCACTAGCTTGGTGGATTTTGCTCCAACATCTCGCCTTTATTCACTGCCCCATTAGATGCATTTGTTTAGCCGGGTATCGCGTGCCTGTCGCAGCACCCAAAGGAAAGGCTTCTTCGAGAGTAGCAATTTCCTCGGCACTTAGATCAGTTGTGCAAGCTTCAATATTTTCGCGCAGGTGCACAGGATTGAGGGTGCTAGGGATTGGCACAATATCGTTTCCTTTCGATAATAACCATGCCAGTGCAACTTGGCTTTGAGTCAAATCACGCACATTGCAGATTTGATCGATCACTCCAAGTAACTTTGCATTTTGTTTTAAATTCTTTTCTTCAAACCGTGGATGATCGTTGCGCCGATCGCCCTGAGCAATATCTTCGGAATTACGCATGCTGCCAGATAGAAATCCGCGCCCTAGGGGTGCGTATGCGGTACATGCAATCCCCAACTCACGACAGGTTGGCAAAATATCTTGTTCTATATCACGTGTCCAAAGTGAATACTCAGTTTGTAACATTGTAATTTTCGCAACCTTAGCTGCACGCCTAATCGTTCCAGCTCCTGCCTCACAAAGCCCGATGTACCGAACTTTGCCCTGTTCAACCAAGCGGCTCATAGCACCTACTGTGTCTTCGATGGGCGTCTCCGGGTCAACACGATGTAGCGTATAAAGGTCGATTATCTCTACACCAAGACGCCCCAGGCTCGCCTCACATGCACGCTGTACATAATCTGGCTTTCCATTCGTTCCTCCCCGTTCACCATTAGGACCTCGAATGTTGCCGAACTTTGTTCCTATTGTAACTAGATGTTTGTCTTTACCCAGGTTAATGCCCAAAAATTCCTCATTGTGCCCGTTGCCATAAGCATCGGAGGAGTCAAAAAAACTGATCCCAGAATTCAATGCTACAGACAGAATCTTGGCTGCACGTTCTTCATCTCGTGGGCGATACCCTCCAGATAATGACGCACACCCAAATCCTAGAGTAGAAACGTTCAGATCTGTTTTCC
>MDTC01146539.1_pt1 | contig 19307 bp, 17 predicted proteins | sample 811181 | NCBI WGS metagenome assembly MDTC01 (sample SAMN05326644, study PRJNA326480) | marine metagenome | isolation source: seawater | place: Pacific Ocean: North | collected 2011
AACCTGAGATTAGCAGGATAGACTGGAGCAACAATGAGCAGAAAAGTGTCTCTTAGAATTTAGTGCCAGTGGTCCCATATGGGCTGACGACGTACACGAGGTTGAAACTGGTTCAGGAAATATCCGCAACCGCATGACGGATGATGAGCCCAGGGTTTCCAAGTACGTCCGTGACGAAAGGCTGGACTTCATTATCGGCAAAGGTGAAGGAGAAATTATTCTCAGCACCCGCTCTTGAGGTATTGTCCTTTCACACTAGCTTCGTCATTACTTGATGGTCAGGTTGGAAGTGAGCGGCACTTATCTGTATAAATGCGATATATGTTTTTTATCCGCGCTCAACTACTATTTCTGCTTATTGTTTTGACTCCTGCCGTGCTTGCCTATGAAACCGATCAGCATAGCAATCGAATGGCTGCCGTATCAGATTCTATTCTGGTGATGGATTGCAAGGTTAATGATGGGCTGTCCAACATTATTCGCAAGTGGGGAAATAAACGGCCGAGCGAATTGGTTTTTGCGCGTGCAATGTATTATGAGCTTGGCGGCATTTACTGGGCTGATAAAATTGAACGCTGGGCCGCAAAGACTGACTTGGTGGACAAGTATCCTCAGACTCGCCACAAAAGTATCTATCAGGGAATGCCTCTGTGGGCAACCAGGGTTAATTTTATATTCGGAGTGGGTCGGACATTCAAGCTAAATGGCGTGATGGTCGGATCTGATAAATTTGGGCACTTTTTTTCCCAGGGGTACAAATACTACAAGCGGCACCTGAAGGGTATGGATGCTGATAGGGTGCGAGCCAAGGGCACTTTTGCTGAACGCTGGATATATGGTCTGTTTACCACGGGCGTCTATTCCAATGCCGACCTGGTGGCAAATCAGGAAGGGCTACTCTTTTACAAGAGTTTGTTCACAGATGATGTGGTCAAGGGAAAGGGGCCAATATTGCGCTGGAAGGATGGCAAACCGGAACAGATCAGGAAATTTACCTGGACGGATCATGTCAATGACTATTGGGATGAGGCCTTGAACCCTTCTTTTAATGTCCCATCATTGAACAGAATACTTCGCACTCGCATAAAAGCCCTGTGTGGAGAATACGAACAAAACTCAGCTCTATTTACTTCAGTGAATGACGATGAGTTGAGGCAGAGATATCAGCATATTGGCATGAGGGAAAACCGAAGCAACCTGTTCTCTCAAATTTGTGACCCAGTTGCGCCATGAGTGGCGGATCCGCCGCGACCTATCACGGAGACCTATCACCACAAATTCTAGCCACAACCTATCGCCTTTCTGCTTCAGATAGGGTTCCCGTCAGCATCAATTAGGTTGATCTCGCCAAAATCCAGTTTGAAGAGCTCTTTTTCAATGACCATGCGATCGCCCACAATCACCCAGGTCATCGCATCGGGGTTGATGATTTTTTTGGAGATCTGCCTGACTTCATCAAGGGTCAAGGCATCAACCTTGCCCGCGTATTCATCAAAATAGGTATCGGGCAGACCATACTGGACGATTTGTGAGATGCTGCCCATGACCGCGCCGGAAGATTCCCACCGGCCTGACAAGGAGAGCGTATTATTCGCTACGGTTTTCTCCAGTTCCTCACTGGTTGCCGGATTATCTGCAATGAAGCTCGACAGTTCCTTCATCATCTCGTCAATTGATTCCCGGGTCTTGTCGGTCTGTACACTTGAGAAAATGTAGAAAAGCCGCTGTCCCTTTGCTCCCGACAAACCGCTTTGGGCACCATATGACCATCCTTTATCCTCGCGCAGATTCATGTTGATTCTGGACGTGGACATACCACCAATAATGTCGTTCATGGCTTCGGTGGCTATTTCATCAGGGTTGGCCTTGGGCGTAGCCAGCAGCGCTGCAAACAGAATTGACTGCTCGGAAGCGGGGCGGTCCACCAAGTAGATACGAGGTTGCGTGACATTGTCTACGTTGGCAATATTTTTGACCGGTGTTTTTCCTTTGCCCCATTTGCCAAATGTCTTTTCAAGCTTTGGCAGAATTTCCGCCAAGGTCGTATCGCCTACAACAACCATCGTCGAATGATTTGCCTTGAACCAGGTAGACTGGAAATTCCTAATTTCGTCAAGGGTGATGGCTTGTACTGATTCTGTTGTTCCCGAACCGGTCAGGGGGTTTCCATAGGCATGTTCCTTACCATAGAGTAACTGTGGCAACACTCTTAATGCCATCGCTCGCGGGCTTTTTCGCTCTCGATTAATATTGTTCAATAACTGCAGTCGCAGACGTTCCAGCTCCTTCTCTGGAAAGGAAGGATTAAGAACAATATCAGCAAATAGTTCCAGTGAATCATCAAGCGTACTTGATAAGGTGGACAGGGAGACAAATGAAGTGTCGAGGTTTGACCCACTACTGATGCTGGCGCCCAACATGATGAGTTCATCACTGATCTCAAGGGCATCACGGTCGGTAGTACCCTCATCGAGCATACTCATTGCCAGTTTTGCAACGCCGGGCTTGGAAAACTGATCCGACGCATATCCTGCATCAATTGAAAGTTGCATGCTGATGATTGGCACCGTATCCCGGCGCGCAAAAATAATCTTCATGCCATTGGCAAGTTCGGTACGCTCAAAACTATCAAATTTCGCAAGGGGTGGTTCCTCTGGTTCTGGAATACCGCTGCGATCCACTTTCGTGTCTGCAGCCTGCATCTCTGGGTGGGGTCTTATTTCCAGTTGATATAGCCCGTCTGACAACCACTTCCTTGCGGCGGACTTTAGATCATCTCTTGTTGCATCCTTGATCCAGCGCATTTCCCGCTTATAGAAAGCCGGATCACCGTTATAAATATAGTTGGAAGCAAGCAGGTCTGATTTACCGCCGAAACCACCAACTTTTTCAAGGGCTCTCACGAAACTGCTAATATTTTGGATTTTGACTCTTTCCAGTTCCTTTTTGCTGGGACCCTGCTTGAGGAACTTTGCCATTTCTTCTTCGATAATGGCGTCTACCGTGGCCTCATCAACTCCTGGGTTTATCATGGCCGTAATCTCGAATGTGCCGGCAATTTCCAGTCTGGAAACGTAGGCACTCACGCTGGAGACCAATTGCTCATCGTAGATCAGTCGCTTGTAGAGCCTTGAATTCTTGCCACTGCTGAGTACGTCACCAACCATACTCAGGTAGTTAGAAGCCTCTGTGCTGTGCCCAGGTGTATTCCAGGACTTCATCATCATTGTCTGGGGAACACGGTCATGCGAAACCTGCTTTCGGGTACCGCTAAGTTTCGCCACCCAGGATTCGTGCTGGGAGAGGGGAGGGCCAGGGTCTATGTTGCCGAAAAAGTGCTCAACCTTCTTTATGACTTCCTTCGTATCCACATCACCGGCGACGACGAGTACCGTGTTGGCGGCGCCGTAGTACTTGTTAAACCAGGCATGCACATCCTCTAAGCTGGCGGCATCCAGGTCTTCCATGGAACCAATGGGCAACCAGGAATATGGGTGGCCAGCCGGGTAGATATTTTTGTACTGGAGTTGGGCACCCTTGCCATAAGGTCGGTTGTCTCCCTGCCTTTTTTCGTTTTTTACGACATCGCGCTGCTCGTCGATTTTTTCCTGGGTAATGGCACCCAGCAGGTTCCCCATGCGGTCTGATTCAAGCCAGAGGATAGAATCCAGCGCATTAATTGGCACGTTCTGAAAGTAATTAGTTCGATCGAAACTGGTCGTACCGTTGAGCGTTGTAGCTCCAAGTTTTTCGGTGGCCCGAAAGTAGTCATCATCGTAGTTTTCACTACCATTGAACATCAGGTGTTCAAAAAGATGGGCAAACCCGGTCTTGCCGGCCACCTCATCCTTGGATCCGACGTGGTACCAAATATTGACCGCCGCGATAGGTGCCTTGTGGTCTTCATGTACGATCAGGGTTAGCCCATTGTCGAGCTTGTGCAGTGTATAGGGTACGTCTACATTTATGTCGAACGGGTCGGATGCGGCAAAGGTGAGCCCATGGATAGTGAGTAAAAAGAAGAAAATGAAAAATCGCATTAAGATAGTACCTAAGATAACAAATTTGGCCCGTTTGTTATAAACGAAGGCCGTAGAAAAAGAAACCGCTGACTGATGTTTTGATCCGGAAATTCAAAAAAAAGTGTACGGGTGTGGAGAAGACACATTTTGTATATATTGTTCATCAAATGGAAATTAGTGGTTCCGGTGGATCATTAAGTTCTCTGTACGGCAATTTTAATTTGAACTAGGGAGTCGAGATGGAGGGAAGGGTCTTCTTTCAGGGCGCGGGTTGTCGTTTGTCAGCTGTGGAATATGGTAACCCCGAAGTACAGAGTATAGTTATTCTACATGGTATGCGTGACCATGCTCTGAGCATGCATACGGTTGCCCTAGCGTTCCCTGAGTGCCATGTAATCACGATAGATCTCAGGGGGCATGGCGACAGTGATAATGCTGGCAGCTACACCATGACCCAATTTGTCGCTGACCTCAGGGCATTGATAGATTATTTTGGTTTGGCCCGGCCGGTTTAATCGGCCACAGTCTAGGTGGTCATATTGTCACTAAGTATGCTGCTATCTATCCGGACGAAGTTGATCGCCTGGTAGTAATCGATGGTATGGGTCCGCCTAAGCCGGAAGAGGCAAATACGATGACCGACCACCTGCAACATTGGCGGGAACATGTCGATGATGCCCTGCAGCCGCGAAGGGAGCCAAGGTCCATGAAGGATGAAGAAGAAGCCCTGCAGAGACTGGAACGTAACAATCCTGAGCTTAAGCTGGAAACTGGTCGCTTCCTTATTCAGCATGGGGTGCAGCCACATCCTGATGGTGGGGTCCGCTGGAAATGGGATGCCAGGGCAGACATGATCTGGTCCACGTTTTCACATGAGGAAGCGGAACAATTCTATTCACTAATCGAGTGCCCGGTGCAGATTATCACCGGTGAGTACTCACACCAGTACTGGGTAAAGACCAGAGCCTGGTTGGCCGGGAAAGAGGACTTGCACGACAGGGATTTAGAGCGCCGGCGGCTCCTGTTCCAGCGAGCCGAGCACACGGTCATAGAGGGTGCGGGGCATATGATTCACTATGATCGGCCGGACGAGTTGAATGCGGTGATCCGAGGGTTCATGCAGGCTTGACTCTGGTTAGCCAGAACAATGCATGAAACATCCTGGCTAGCCCTCGCCTGCAGTCAAGACGGTTTCGTCTGCTTTTGGATGATGCACAATGAGTGCAGGGTCCGCTTGTTTGTCGAGTCCGCAGAACTGCAGCCAGTCTTCCAGCATCAGGTACAGGCTCGGTACCAGGAACAGTGTAATAACTGTAGCAAAAAGTACGCCATATGCAAGAGAAATTCCCATAGGGATAAACATGAATGTTTCAGGGTTAGTGTCCGTCATCAATGGAATTAGTCCAACGAATGTTGTAACTGACGTCAGAACAATGGGGCGAAAGCGCGCAACACCCGCCATCGTAACGGCTTCAAATACGGGGACACCCTGGTGTCGTTGTCGGTTAATATAGTCGACCAGCACTAGAGATGCATTCACCACCACACCAGAGAGTGCGATGATACCAAGCAGGGAAAAGAAGACCAGATTCCATCCCATAATGAAGTGACCGACGATCGCACCCACTGCCCCAAAAGGGATAACACTCATTATAACCATGGGCTGCATATAGGACTTCAACGGAATTGCGAGCAAAGCAAACATAATCATCATTGCTAGGGGAACGGTTGAAAAGAGGCTTCCTAGGGCCTTGTCGCGTTCCTCCGCTTCTCCACTCAATGAGTATGTCACACTCGGGAACAAGGAATTCGTACATGGATTATTCCGATCCGTGAAACTACTGCCTTTTTCACAGAGAGCCTTTTCCATGTCAGTTATGACCGACTCTGGGGATACTAGAGAGCGATTAACATCGCCTCGGACCCGAACTACACGTTGTTGGTCTTCCCTGCGGATTGTTGAGAAACCCGTGCCGTATTTCACTTGGGCAACGCTGGAAAATGGGACCTCGGTGCCATCAGCTGTGCGTATTCGCATGTCTTCCAGGTTACCCAGTGATCGTCTTTCCTCTTCAGGGTAACGGACCATAACACGAACGTCGTCAGTACCACGTTGGATGCGTTGAGCCTCTTCTCCATAAAAAGCTTGTCGTACTTGCCTTGCTAGGTCATTTAGAGTAAGACCGAGTGGTTTCGCCTCGGGTAGTATATCCAGCTTGATTTCTTGTTTGCCTGCTCGAAAGGAATCAGATAAATCCATTACACCAGGGTAGCGACCAAGTTCTGTGCGCAGGTGCAAGGCTGCCTCGCGCAATTGATCAACATCCCGGCCTCGGAGTCGCAGTCCGATTGGGTCGCCTGCGCTGAATGTATCGGCGTTGAATTGTAACTCTATGGCATCTGGTACATGACCCGTAATTTCACGCCAACGATCGGCGATGCGGTTACCATTCCAACCAGGCCTCTCCTGAACGGGTACGAGATCAATCACGACTTCTGCAAGGTGGCTGCCACCGGATGTCAGTCCTGGTGGACCACCTATGCGTCTGGCTGCTGCTGTGCCGATCGAAACCAATACGTGCTTGATTGAATGCTTGCCTTTCGGGTAGCCAAGGTCCTGGTCGATTTCATCTCTAAGTTGCAGGGCAGCCAGTTCGATTTTTTTTGTTCCCTGCTCAGTCAGACTGACGTTAATGCCATCTGGCATCGTAAGTGTTACGAATACCCGGTCACCTTCGACAGCGGGGAAGAACTGAAACACCACTCTTTCACTGGCGATAAGTGCGAGAGCAAGAATGAGAACCGCTGTGGCAACTGACCAGGTGACCCAACGCCATTCCAATGTCTTCTGCAGAAAGGGTTTGTATATATTGAAGGCAAATGTTTCCAGGCCGTTTGCAAAAAAGCCCTGAAATTTGATCCACCATTTTACCAACCAAGTTTCACCAAATAGGTAACCTTCCGTTCTTCTGTGTGCCAGGTGAGCAGGTAAAACAAGCATTACTTCAAGCAGGCTAAATACCAGGCAGATGAGAACAACCCATCCGGTGATTGAAAAGAACTCGCCCATGTGTCCCTGGAGAAAGACGATGGGTAGGAAAGCTGCCATGGTGGTTAGTACGCCAAATACGACGGGTACAATAACTTCATGAGTGCCGGCTATGGCGGCTTCACGATGGGTATTTTCAACTGATTCGTGGCTGTACACACGTTCGCCAACTACTATGGCATCATCAACGACGATGCCCAATACCAGAATAAAGGCCAGCACGCTGAGTGAACTGATATTTATCCCGGCAAAAGGGAACATCCAGATTGCACCTAATATGGCAATGGGTATCCCGGCGGCAACCCACATGGCTACTTTAAACCTGAGGAAAACCGTTAGAATAAGCAACACAAGTGTGAGTCCTGCCCAGGCATTTTTTGTCAGAGCTGAAATCCGCCTGTTTAATGTAATGGATTCGTCAGCCCAAATCGTTATTTTTATGCCTTTCGGCAGGTACGGTGTTTTCGTCTTGATGTATTTTTTGACAACATCTGCTGAAGTGATGACGTCTTCATCGCCGATGCGGTAAACCGTCACGGTTACGGCACGTTCGCCATCAAACTTTGCCCTCAAGTAGCCTTCCTCGAAAGCATCGCGTACAGTAGCAATTTCGCCAAGGGTCAGGTTTGTGCCATCAGGCCTTGTCAGTACGACAATGTTCTCGTATTCGTACCCTCTGTATGCTTGGCCCATACTTCTAAGTAATATTTCGCCTCCTTCTGTTTTGATGGAACCACCTGGCAGGTCGAGTGAAGAGCGCCGGACTGCGTTTGCAATCTTAGTCATGGTTAGATTGTATTGGCGGAGAACCTGCTCGCTGACCTCTATTGATATCTCCCACGGCCTGGCATATTCGACAGAGACCTGGGATATATCTTCCAGTGATGACAATTCATCGCGAAGCTCGGTCGCAAGCAACTTTAACGTTGCTTCGTCTGTCTCACCTGAAAGCGTCACGGTAATCGTCTTGCCGCGGAATTGCATTGTGGATACGACTGGTTTTTCTGTTTCAGCGGGAAAGGTTGAAATTGCATCGACCCTACCCTTAACATCATTTAAGGCCAGACTGATGTCCGTATTCGGGAGCAGCTCCAGCGTAACTGTGCATATGCTTTCGCTGGCATTACTCTCCATTCTGTCAATACCATCTATCCCTTCAATCGCTTCTTCAACACGAATGCATACCGCCTGTTCAACTTCTTCCGGTGCTGCGCCCAGATAGGGGACACGGACAACGACAACTCCCGGCTCGATATTGGGGAATTCTTCCTTGTGCATGGTGAGTAGCGATATAGACCCACCAGCCACGAAGATCATCATCAAGAGGTTGGCAGCGATTGGGTTGTCGACAAACCAGGTTATTGCTTTGTGCACTTTTTGGATTCCACTTCAGGGAGTTTCTGGGTCGACGAGAATCGGTTTAACCCGCATGCCATCAATGACTGTCTGGATAGGGGATATATTGACGATCTCGCCATTTTCAAGTCCGGCGCTGATGATGACGTTGTCCTTTTCGAATCGCATAACATCTACTGGTCGGTATCGAAGTCGGTTGTCCGCATCGATCACCAAAACCTGATTCTGATTACGCAAAGCTGCCCTTGGTAGTGAGACGATATTGTCTACGGACCTGCCCTTTATAGAAGCCGATACGAACAAGCCGATGGGAAGTGGTGGCTGATCACCGTCATTTTGATTGTTAACCCTGACGACGGCTTTGACCATCCGGCTCTTTGAATCGATTTCAGCTTCTGTTCGAACCAGTTTCCCGCGCCATTCATAGCCACGACCTCCGTAGGTAGTCGATAGAATGACCAGGGGTGATATCTCCGCGGAGAGTTCACCGCGATATCCCAGTGGTAAATCGAGGTAAGCCAGTTGATTGTCGGCAACCGGTAGGCGTACCTCTACAGAATCACTCGCGTAAATAGAGGCAACGGGTTGTCCTCTGGAGACAAACTGACCCAGGTCCACTTGTTCGCTTCGAACGAGGCCTTCGTACGGTGCGCGGATATCAGTTCTCCAGAGATCTCGCTGTGCCTGCTCCAGTGCAATTCTAGCTTCCAGCAGGGCAGCCTCTGCGATTCGCTGGCTGCGCAGTGCGTTTTCGAGGCTTGCCTGGCTTGTAAGCTCATTCTTTACCAGTTCCTGCATCCTCTTTAGCTCAAAGCGGGCATGTTCATCCTCAGCCTTTGCTCTAGTAACACTGGCCTGGCTTCGCCCAACCGCTGAGCGATAATCTCGATCATCAATGCTAAGTAGAATTTCATCTTTCTCAAAATAGCCGCCTGCGACCAGCTTTGAGGACATCCACTTGACGCGACCAGTGACCTCTGGAATCAGTTCACTCTGGATTCGTGGTAGCGCACTGCCTTGAGAGAGTACTTCAAGTCGAATCGCCTGCTTCTTGACCGGTAGTACCCGGATAGCTGTTGCCACTTCTTCGCGTTCGACCTGCTCAGGCTGTGGTGCTGTAGCCAAAAGACCATAGGCAACGATTAAGGCAGAAAATATAACGGAAACCGTCAGCGCACCTTTTATGAGTACACTACGCATTTGACACACTCCTGACTCCCGCCTCCTGACGCTCCTCCAGAGCAGCCACGAGCCCCTCATTGAGAAGTTGGAAGTGCCCTATGATGGCTTCGCTGGCAGCCTTAAGGTCACGATTCTCGATTGCCGCATCTATCGCGAGCAGGTATTCAGTATCCTTCTTATCATCTATCTGTGGGTGCAGGCCGGCACTTCTGAGGCGTTCGACAAACTGGGTTTTGAGACCGTTGATAATCAGGCGCAATACCAGGTTCTGGTTTACTTCACTGAAGCAGGCGCCGAGCGTCTGCCACTCGGCATGGTATTCCTCGTGCCGATCGGTATAGCTGAGCAGCTTCTTGAGGATACTTCGCATGCCGGTTATTTGCTTCGTCGTCGCGTTCCTGATTGCGGACCCAGCAGACTGGGCCATGATTGCTCCAATTACTTCAAATATCTGCATGACGAGGGTTGGGCTGGGTATTTCTTCCAGATCCATTATGTGTCCAAGTACTTCGAGCGTGGCGTCTTCAACGGCAACAATGCGAACCCCGCCCGCCTGCACATCGACAATCCCGAGCTGTTCGAGCTTCTTGATAGCTTCTCTCACCGCCCCGCGGTTGGCTTCAAACCTGGCGGCCAGGTCTCGTTCAGAGGGTAGCCGTTCACCTGCCCGATACTGGCCGCGGAGAATTTCCGTACGCAGAATGCGTGTAATTTCTTCAGCTTTTGATGCGTTCATACCTTCCCTGAATTCCCTATAAATCCTGTGTTTGGCCGTTAGGTCAGACCGATGTGGATAGTCCAATACGGTCTGACCAATACGGTCTGACCAATACGGTCTGACCATTATAGGCAATGGGCAACAATCTGCAAGCATGAGTGACACTTCCTTTGCGCGGCTTTTATGAGACGGCCGTCGTGGGGGCGGCCGGCACAGACTCATCGAAAAGCTAGGGCGGCATTCATCTGTGGTTCAGGTAGGTATTGGTAGTCTTGCTGACAGGAGAATCTAGGGAAAATTCGGTGCGAGTATTTATATTGTTGCTGGTAATGGGATCTACTGCCTGTACAACCGACAGGGTGGTAGTGGATCCACGTGGTTTGAACCGGGCTGACTATGAAAAAGACCTGGCAGAATGTCGTGCACTCAAGCATCAGGTTCCCCTGGGGAAAGAAATGGCTAAGGGCGCTGCGGTGGGTGCAGCCGTTGGTGGGCTGGCTGGTGCTGCCGCAGGAAACTCAAGCAGGGCTGCTGAAGGTGCCTCAACGGGTGCCGTCATCGGGGCAACTGGTAAGGTGATTGAAGGCAGCGAAGAAAAAGCAGACATAGTCAAGAACTGCCTCAGCGGCAGGGGCTACAAGATTCTTAACTAGCCTAGATTTGGTCCTGCTATTTATTCAGGCTCGGTTCTTTTTCATGGACATGCCCTAACCAGCAGGTATTGTGCTGCAGAAATTGCGCTGCAGAAATTGTACTGTAGATATTGAGCAGGCTAGCCCTCATGAACTTTGTAATGCTATGCTTCACTCCGTATGCGGTGGGGTCTAGATAGTAAGAATCCACTAGAAGCCTTCGCTCAAGCCTGTGGGAAGCCGGTGTAAATGAAGATACCTAATTTCTTGTACCGATTGTACGAACCATGGCTGTGGGCGCAGATAAAACCTGGACCCAGGCCCCAGCATATTGGGCTGATTGTTGATGGCAACCGCCGCTTTGCCAAGGACATGGGGCTGGATCAAAACGAGGGACACTCCGCCGGGTCAGAAACGCTGGAAGACTTTCTCCGCTGGTGCTGGCGCCTGGAAATAAAAATTATCACTCTCTACGGATTCTCTACTGAAAACTACAATCGTAGTGATGATGAAGTCGAATACCTGATGGATCTGATTTTGCGAAAACTAAGGGAGTTCCAGGTTGATCCGGTCATCAAGGAAGAGAAAGTACGGATCAAGGTCATCGGTAGAAAAGAGAACCTTTCAGCCGAGATGAATGAGGAGATCGAAAAGATTGAGACGATGACCCGTGATCACGACAGGTTCTTGCTCAACATTGCGATCAGTTACGGGGGAAGGGCAGAGATAATTGATGCGGTCAAGAAAATTGCCGATGAAGTGAAAAAGGAAGCTCTCGATATCAGTGCTATTGATGAGGAACTGTTCGGCAACTATCTCTACACGGAGGGGATTCGGGATCCAGATCTGATTATAAGAACATCCGGTGAAGAGCGTCTCTCAGGCTTTTTGATCTGGCAAAGCGCCTACTCGGAATTGTATTTTACTGAAGTCTACTGGCCTGCATTCAGAAGGATAGATTTCTGGCGTGCTATCCGTGTATTCCAGCAGCGTGCAAGGCGATATGGACGTTAACCCAGCCGGGTTGAACCCAATAACCTGGTGAAATTCATAGCTGAGTTGATGTACAAAACTGGTGTTATATTTGGTGCATCAGTACCTATTCAGAAATTTCCCGGAAATGTCTGACAGCACAGAGTTCAGAGAAGGGCCCTCGGTCCTCGACGACGATGAAGAGGTTAAAAGACCTTGTCTAATTATGATCAAGGGCGACTTCATTGGGCAGGTCTATGAGCTGGAAAATAACGTTACCATGATCGGGCGCAGCGACGAAGTGGAACTAGTCATCTCTGGTATAAGCATGAGTCGCAAGCATGCCATGATTGTCGACCGCTCCGATGGCTACTATGTCTCTGACCTCGTTAGTATCACGGCTGTTGGGTCAACAAGGACAAGGTAAGTGAACCCACGAAACTTGATGAAGGGGATAAACTAACCCTCGGCAACGTCGTATTCAAGTTCAGCTATCAGGACGAGGACGACACCTATTACCACGTGATGCTAAGAAATATGGCGGTCAAGGATGGTCTGACACGGATCTATAACAAGCGATACTTCAGCGAAACCCTGGAGAAAGAGTTCAACTTTAACCGTCGAAATTCAGTTGGGCTGGCGCTTGTCCTCTTCTATATTGATCACTCCAAACAGGTTAACGATACCTGGGGTCACCCGGTCGGAGATTTTATTCTCAAAAACCTGGTGGAACTCATTGAGACTGAGGCCAGGGGCTATGATTTGTTTGCACGATATGGCGGAGAGGAATTTGTCTTTTTGCACCGGGGTGCGCCCCTGGAAACGGCCATTGTCCTGGTTGAAAGAGTGAGATGTGAAGTTGAGGCCCATACCTTCAGTTATGATGAATTAGATTTGAAGTTCACCATTAGCCTCGGTGTCACCTGGTGGGGTGGTGGCGATAGCCTGAGTGGTGGTGCAGAGTTTGTTGAGGCAGCACAGACAGGCATCTTTATGACGCAAAGAAGAGGGGCCGCAATTGTGTCTGTCATGATCCACTGCCTGAAGATGGTGTCACCTGAATCTGATACCTGCTGAACCGCTGGCTTAGGGTGCCATATAATTCTTGTCCCGGCTCACCAACTAGCAAAAGAGGGCAGTAGTTTTCAGAGTGAGAAACGTGCTCGACCGTGCTAATGTCCACAAACTCAATTTTTTGAACATATCATCATGAACGATTCGTCAGAACCGGAAGTTGGCTCGAGCCAAAGTAAAGTCAAATCAATTGCCTTTCGTTTTGTCACCTGGGCTCTGGCTGCAGGTTGTTTCTATCTTGTCTACAACAGAACGGAAAAAGCTGCGCAACGTGATGGTATCACGCTGGGTGAATACCTTGTTAACTTTTTCCAGGGCGCTGACTGGCTCCTTTGGCTGACATTGATGATTCCATATTCATTATTTTTCTTTTTCATCGATGCCCACGCTACCTGGAGAGTAATCAAATGGTTCAACACGTCTGAAATAAGGTTAACCAATATTCTCCCTATCCGTGCCAGCGCCTATATATTGTCGCTGGTTAATGAACAGGTTGGCAAAGGGGCGATGTCCCTTTATCTGCTTCGGCGCCATGAAGTCCCTGTGTGGAAGGCAATATCAAGCATGATTCTCTTGGGGATTGTTGAAATCTACCAGTTGCTCATCTTCTCTGCTATAGGTGTATTCTTTTACTATGACCTTGTGGTTGAAGCCTCAACCATGTTGCCGCTAACAAAAATATTAGGTGGCGTGTACCTTGTTATGTTTCTTTATTTCCCTTTCCATATTTACTACTTCAATGGCTCGATTCTGAAGAATTCAACACTACGGGACAAGCAGATATTTCATGCTCTCAGGCAGGCCAGGCTGCTTGACTATATCCTTATACTGCTATGCAAGGCGCCCAATCTGCTCGGTGCGGTAATTGTCTACACACTTGCGCTGGATCTTTTCGGCGTCGAAGTGGGGTTCGGGCAGATGATGGCATTTCTGCCGGTGATTTTTATAGCAGCTGCTTTGCCTCTGCCATTTCATGCCGGCGCGCTACTACTTTGGACGGTGCTTTTTCCTGCATTCCCAGAGGTCGGTGCTTTTTCCCTCGTCATGCATACATTCTTTGTTTCATTCAATGCGACGATAGGCTTGATTTTTCTTCCCAAGGCTAATAAAGAACTATTCGTCGATACTAGTATCTGACCGGTTTTTCCTTTGCAGGGTGAACAGGCGGTCTAGCATTGAGATGGTTGTACTGAGAACCAATCCCCACGCAATCCACTTGAAATATTCGTCGGGGATGACGTGCAAGTTCAGCGCATTCTGCATTACAGGGAACCCAGCCAGCAAAAAATAGCTGACGCCGTTGTAACGACCAAGGTTGCTGGTCCTGAGGGAGTGCCCTGAGAGGGCGCGCGAGTCAAACGTGTATTGCAGAAAGGCAATAATCACCAGACAGGGCAGAGCAATGGGCACCAAACCCCGTGCCGCCAGTGCAAACAGCAAGAGTGATACAAAGAAGGCATCGCTCGAGTGATCCAGCAGCCCACCCAATGCCGTTATCTGGTTGCGTACCCTCGCGATATAGCCATCGAGCAGGTCTGTCCCCACGGCAGTCACTAACACGATCGCTGCAAGGGTCCAGTGTTCGATGAGAACGAGATATAGCATGGGCAGGGCAAGGAAATACCGGGAGCAGCTTAAGATATTTGGCAGTGCTAAATTATTGATGGGCTAACGCATTGGGCCGGGATTTCATCCATAATAATGGGAGAATTAATTTCTTACCACCTACAGAAACAGATTAGGAACATCTTACGTGAGAATACTTGTCACCGGTGCCAACGGGCACCTGGGTCAGCGCGTCGTATGCAGATTGGCTGAAGGCCACGAGGTCGTTGCAGTTGTGCGCTCAGAACGTGCCCTGGAGCCCCTCTCTGGGGTCACCTGCAGCAAAAAAGTAGTCGACTATACGGACCGGGACGAATTGACATCCGCTGCTTTGGATTGTGATGTCGCTGTTCACCTTGTTGGCATGATTAAAGTGACGAAAAACAATTCCTACGATCAGGCGCACGAGTCCCCCTGCACCGCTCTAGCTGAGGCTGCTGAGAAGGCAGGACTCAAACAGATCATTACTTTAGGTATCGTTGGCAGTGATGCTCAGTCATCGAATGGTTGTTTCGCCTCACGTGGTATTTCGGAGAACATACTTCTAAACGGAGGAGTGCCCGCTACGATTCTCAGGGTACCAATGGTGCTTGGAGAAGATGATTACGCATCCATGTCCCTGCAGAGAAAGGCCGTCCAGCAAGTCAGCGTCACTTTTAGGGCTGACAGCCTGGAACAGCCTATCTATGCTGGAGATGTGGTTGACGCGATTTGTTCGCTGGTTGAAAACCCTCTAACGGAAGAAATTCTGGAGCTAGGTGGGCCGGAATCATTGACCAGAAAGGCGCTGATTCAACGTGCGGGAAGAATCAAAGGTAAGAATCCACTCGTGGTTTCTTTACCCGTGGTGGTTGGAAAATGGATGGGGAGAGTACTCGGTATGATTATGGCATCACCGCCTATTACTGAGGATATGATTGACCTGCTGGACCATGATGATGATTTAGATGCAGCGCCGGTAGCCAGAAAACTGGGAATTGAGCTTACAGCACTGGATGTCATGCTGGGCAGCGTAATCTAATTGCCGAGCAAGGAACCATAGTCCTGAGTGAGTCTGCTGCAGGTTCCAACCAACTGGCGGGTAGCGATCAGTTCCGGCTATGAGTTTATTGATCGTGCCGGTAGACTTTCCCTTCCTTCATCACGAATCGCATCTGGCCCATCTTGCTGATGTCGTTGATTGGATTCCCAGCAACGGCAACGATGTCGGCCAGCTTGCCAGCTTCAAGGGTGCCGAGTTTGTCTTCAATGCCCAGCAGTTGTGATGCCATCCCGGTGGCGGACTGAATGGTCTCCATGGCGGGCATGCCGGCTTCCACCATGTAACCAAATTCCTTCCAGTTGTCCCCGTGAGGAGAAACGCCTGTGTCGGTGCCAAACACGATCCAGACACCAGCCTTGTATGCCTCGGCAAAGGTCTGCTGTATTTGAGGGCCAATGCTGGCGGCCTTAGGTCTCACGAGATCACTAAAATAGCCATCGACTGCCGCTTTTTCTGCGGCGAATTTCCCCGCAATAATGGTTGGTACATAGGCCGTTCCATGCTTTTTCATCAATCGCATAGTTTCCTTGTCCATATAGGTGCCATGCTCGATCGAATCGATACCGGCACGGACAGCCCTTTTCATTCCGTCCGCCCCGTGGGCGTGGGCTGCTACCTTAAAGCCATAGTCCTTGGCGATTGACATAATTGCAGCGAGTTCTTCGTCAGTGAACTGTGAGTTCTGACCGCTGGTTGCCTGGCTTAGTACACCGCCTGTTGCGGTAATCTTGATCAGGTCCGCGCCATCCTTATACCTTTGGCGAACTGCTTTTCTTGCATCCGCGGGGCTGTTGACGACACCTTGCTTTGGTCCGGGGTCACCCGTTAGCGACTGGTTTCTGCCATTGGTGGGATCAGCGTGTCCACCGGTTGTTGCGAGGCTTTTGCCGGCGGTATAAATGCGAGGCCCCCTTATCACACCCTTATTAATTGCATCGCGCAGGGATATTGACAGGTTGTATGCGCTTCCCAGGTCCCTGACGGTTGTAAACCCAGCCATAAGTGTTTTCTCGGCATAGGGTATTGATGCGTAGGCATAGTCCTGGGGGTCCAGCCGAAAACGATTCTCGTATCTCTTCGGACTTAGTTCTGATGAGATGTGGACATGGGTATCAATCAAGCCCGGCATACAGGTCGAATCGAGTAGTACTATCAGGGTGTCGGATTTGCTGCCCTCTTCATAGCCTTTGGTTATCCCGACGATTTCTTTATCCCTGACCCTGATTGTCATAGTTTCAAAACTATCGTCAGAGAGGCCGTCAATCAGTCGAGGGCAGTGAATGAGCGTTTCAGCTATTGCCGTATTAGATATGAGCATCAGAAGCAGTAGAATTTTGGTTTTCAAATTGTTGTACTCCTCTTTGTGGATTAATAGTAAATTGTTTGCAGTGCTGAAAACAGACCCCATTGAGTTTGAAGATGCGGTGCAATCAGACATGTATGGTTACAGATATCAAATAGTAAATGCGGTATCGTTTCGCATGTTCAGTTGATGAAGAGGAAGGCAGCAAAATGCAATGTCCCAAGTGTTACGGTGAAATGGTCAAGGTAAGTGATAACCCGATCCGGGTTGATCAATGTAGTGAATGCCACGGCTTGTATTTTGCCCAGTTGGACCGTCAAATTCTGGAAGAGATCGGCAGTGACACTGAGATAGACAGTGGCGATGAATCCAAGGGGGCCGAGTACAACGAAATGGTATATGTGGATTGCCCCAAGTGCAACAAGATGATGGATCAGCGCCTGACGGATGATCCTGTTCACATCCGTTTCGAGTTATGCACTTCATGCCATTCTGGCTTTCTTGATGCAGGTGAGTTTCGTCAGTATATGACCGAGGAGTACATCGAAGGATTCAGGGCATTATTACCTGGAGAATAGTTACCCGGCGAATAGCCACCGTGGGAGTTGCCAAGCAATTAGTTTGGCTGACCGCCACGAATCAATGCTGAACTTCGCACGAAGATACCTGATCCCGGGCGCCATTCTGCAATCAGTCATGATTGGTGGCGGTTATGGTACCGGTCGGGAAGTCGTTGAATACTTCTCCAACTATGGAACCATGGGCGGCTTTTATTCAGTTTTGATCGCCGCCGTATGCATAGCAATTGTTTTTGCCGTATCCCTTGAAATCTCATGTGTGTTCAATGTTTTTGACTATCGCAACTTCTTCAAGGTTTTCCTGGGTAGATTCTGGTTTCTCTATGAAATACTCGCGATTCTGTTGTTCCTGTTGATTATTGCTGTGATTGCGTCAGCTGCCGGGCAAGTTCTGCAGGCCGAGCTTGAAATACCATCGTTCATGGGAACCGTTGTTATGCTCTTTTCGGTAGTAGTGTTGACCTTCTATGGCAGGGACCTGGTGGTGCTGGTGCTCGCCTATTGGAGTGTCTTTCTCTACGCCGTTTTTATTGTCTATTTCATCGCAGTATTTTCGATATTCCAGGATTCCTTTACCGGCCAGGCAAGCACGACCGAACCTGGGTGGTTTACCAGTGGTTTGCAGTATGCATTTTATAATATGGCTGGTATTCCACTCATCCTTTATGCAGCGAGGGCCATCGAAACCAGGCAGCAGGCGCTGATAGCCGGTATTGTCGGAGGCGTAATAGCAATGATTCCTGCGCTGCTTCTGCACGTCAGTTTCATCTCACAACTCCCATCTATTCTGGGGGCAGGGTTGCCAGTCTACGAGATGTTTATCAGGCTTGATCAAGACTGGTTGAAAATTGGGTACCTGATTGTTTTGTTCGGTACTTTTATCGAGACGGGGGCAGGAACCATCCAGGGTTTTGTGGAGCGGTTCGATGGCTGGTGGTCGGATCGAACGGGGGATCTGCTCAGCCCAAAAATACATGCCACTATAGCTGGAGCTATCGTTGCCCTGGCTGGCATTTTGTCACAGGTTGGTATTATTGACTTGATTGCAAAAGGCTATGGAACTCTGGCCTGGGGGTTCATGATTTTGTACATCATCCCGCTTCTGACGGTTGGCATCTGGCGGCTGTATGTGGTCGATCGAGATAGTCCTGATGGTTGAAAAAGCGCCTCTCCCGGCAGTTTTTTTCCGCTTGCGATAGCCAAATGCGTTAGTATTGCCCGTGACTGATTTCGGGTGGGAAAGCGTCTTGATAGGAATGCGCCGGCGATAGCAATGAATGACAAAGAAAAAGTAGCGCAGGGATCGAACAAGAAAGAACTGTACGGTTCCAGTACGGATGCCATGTACGGTGGTATTTTGACTTTTATGCGTCGCAGGTATAGTCGTGAGTTGGCAGGGGTCGATGTAGCCGTAACGGGCATACCGTTTGACACTGCTACGACTAATCGTCCGGGTGCGCGTTTTGGACCTGGTGGTATAAGAGCTGCATCCACTAACCTGGCCTGGGCGCGACTTGACGACTGGGGGTTTGATGCTTTCGATCGGCTGTCCGTGGTTGATTATGGTGATTGCGAATTTGACCATGGTATGCCGCAAGCTATCCCGGACCAGATACAGGCACATGCGGCGGCCATCCTGTCACAGGATGTCGCATTGTTAAGTCTCGGTGGTGATCACTTTGTCACTTACCCGGTCTTGAAGGCACACGCAGAAATTCATGGCCCGGTCTCCCTGATTCACTTCGATGCTCACTCTGATACCTGGGAAGATCCA
>MDTC01056230.1_pt1 | contig 19301 bp, 19 predicted proteins | sample 811181 | NCBI WGS metagenome assembly MDTC01 (sample SAMN05326644, study PRJNA326480) | marine metagenome | isolation source: seawater | place: Pacific Ocean: North | collected 2011
AGAATTTAGATCTCTTTTTTTTAAGGATTTTAACGAGCTTTTAATTTTCATAATATTTTTTTTTAGCCGGCAATGTCCTACTCTTCCGTGTCTTAAGACAAAGTACCATCGGCGCTGAAGGGCTTGACTTCCGAGTTCGGAATGGTATCGGGTATTACACTTTCGCAATAATTACCAGGCAGAGATCTTTTATACTAAAAATAAATTTTTGCAAATGATTATTATAGCAAAAACCTAAGAAATTTTTAATTAATTTATAGATTACAATATGCAATATAAATAATTTTGGCTAATTATTAATTAATTTATAAACATACTTTAAATTGTTTGATTATTTTTTTGCAATCAATTAAGTAAATTTTTGTTATTAAATGTAATATAAAACTTTGCACACATTTTAAATTTGTAATGATGACAAATATTTATCTAATAATATACTTTTTAATTTGTACAATACTTGGATATTTTTTTTTTAAAAACTACTCAAATTTTGCAAAAAAAATTAACATTATAGATGATAAAAATAAAAACTATAATCACAAGCCAACACCAACAGGCAGTGGATTAATATTTGTATTTTTGTTTTTAATAGGAAATTGCATTTTTTATGTTTTCGATTTAAATTTCCTCTCAGTATTACCTAACAGATATTATCTATTTATTGTTTCAGTAATAATTTTGTGCGTTGTAAGCTTTATTGACGATAGAACTGCCGTTGATCCAATTCTTAGGTTAATTTTACAAATATTTTCTACATATATATCTTTAGCATGTATTGATCTAAATTCAGTCGAACTTCCATTCAAAGTTACCTTATTATTTTCATTAATTTTATGGATTTATATTATCAACATAACTAATTTTTTGGATGGATCTGATGGTTTTCTTGTAAATATTTTTCTATTTGTCTCAATAAATATTTTTATTATTAATCACTTTATTGACGCTTTATTATTTTCACCCAATTTATTTCTTATTCTTATGCCTGTAGTTATAATTTTTATATATTTTAATTTCCCTCCAGCTAAACTCTATATGGGTGATACTGGAAGTATTTTTTTTGGATTTATCATCGGTTTTGCTGCTTTAGAGTTAATCTCGCAAAATTATATAAAATTAGCATTTGCTATAGTTGCATATCCTTTAACGGATTGCACAATCACATTGGTTAAAAAATTGAAAAAAGGAATAATGCCTTGGGTTGGTATGTATGATTATTACTTTTTAATCCCAACATTAAAAAATAAAGTTAATCATAAAAATGTATTATTAATATCAATCATTTTTAATATTTTTACTACAATAAATATCTTTCTTTTATTAATTTACGACAATTTTATTTTTTTAATTTTGATTTATTCATTTTGTTTATTGCAAATATTAATATATTCACAGCTTGAATATAGATTTCAAAAGTTAAAATTTTTTAAATAAATTATAACTATAATATTGAAATTTTATTTTACTTTTTTTTGCGCACTCTTTATCTAATATTTTATCGCCAATCATTAATGCTTTGTTTCTATCAATATTCCATTTAAGTATTGCGTTTTCAATTAATAAATTACCTGGTTTTCTGCATTTACAAGATTTTTTATATTTGCCTTTTCCGTATTCTGGATGATGTGGGCAAAAGTATAAATCGTCAATATAAATTTTTTTATTTGCAAGAAAATTTTTAATTTGTTTGTGTAATTTTATAAAATCTTCTTCGTCATAATATCCTCTACCTATTCCTGATTGATTTGTAACTAAAATTATATAATCAAACCTTTTAGTTAAATTTCGCAGAAGTTTAAAAATCCCTCTATTCCAATCAAAATTAGAATATTTATGAACATACCCATAATTTTTATTAATAACTCCATCTCTATCTAAAAATACAGCTGATTTTTTCTTTTTAAAAAAATTTTTTTTTGCATAATTAAGATTTTTTTTTATTCCGATATCAATAAATTCTTCACTTGAAAATTCACCATATAATTTTTTTTCTATAATAATTTTGGGAATTACTTCCTCCTCGAGAGACTGAAACCTATTTTTTATAAATCTAAAGATATCTTTGTTAAATTTATATACCCCAGCATTCATTTTACCTGAATATTCTTTTAAAAAGATTTTTTTATTTTTAATCTCTAAATTTGCAAGTTTACTGTTTGATTTATAATTGATATTTTTTGTGATTAAAATCTTATGAGATTTTTTTTTAGTGTTAAAATTAAAAAATTTATCTCGATTGTAGTTAATAAAACTATCACCATTTATAAGAATAAAATTTTTTTTAATTTTATTTCTTAATAAATATAATGAGCCTCCCGTACCCATAGGTTTTTTCTCAACAATTACCTCACATGGAATTAAATTAAATAATTTTCTATGAAATTTTTTTTTAATTAATTCAGACTTATAACCGGCAAGAAGAAAAATTTTATTTAAATTATATTTCTGATAAAATTTTATTAAAATTTCTAAAAAACTCTCATCATTAATTTTTAACAAGGGTTTAGGAATATTTTTAGTTATTTTGCCTAATCTAGTACCTCTACCACCACATAAAATAACTAAATCAAGTTTACTCATTTTTTTTGTATAGGAACCAAACTTGTCTACAAAATAGATTATAAAATCTTATTTTTGGGAGTGAATATAACACCAAAGTTAAAAAAACATTTGGAATATGAAAAAGTAAAAAAATAAATTTGCAGAAAATTAACAAGAATTCTGATAGCAAATTACCTAACTTGAATCTTTCTGAAATATGTTTTTTTTCAATTTTTCCTAAAATATTATAAACTTTACTTAAATAAGGGATGCTTGATATTATTCCATCATTCCCATATTCAAAAATATATCTAATATTATAAATCTTGAATTTCTTTGAACAATTATACTCTAAAAATTCACACGCATGTTTAAAATTAAAAAAATACATATGACGTTGACCTTGTTCTTGTTCTTTTGGGAAAAGTCCATATCCAACTTTTTCTATAACCTCTTTGCCTAAAATTATATCCCAGTAATATTGTGGCCAATTATTTGGGAGTGAAATAAGAACATTTTTTTTTGATACTCTGAAGAGTTCTTTTATAAATCTGTGAGGAAATTCTAAATGTTCAAGAACATCTTTGCAAATAACATTTTCAAAACTATTATCTTCATAGGGTAATTTATTCTTATTTAAATCACATTCTGTAAAATAACTGCTAGAAATTTTTTTTTTTATGAAATATTCCCTAAAATCAACCCCAAAATATCTATCTCCAAAAAAATTACTTAAGTTATAAAAATTTTTTACACAACCAACATCTAGTATATTTCCATCTCTCAAGAAACCATTTTTCATTTCTTTCAATGTAGTTAATCTCTCGTTATACTTACTGTGCTCTCGTATTCCAGCAATATGTTTAAATTGTAATTTTTTTCCCCAAATCATATTATTTTTTTATTTTGATCTTGCTTGAGGTTGAAACAATAATAAGAGTAACTAATAATAGAAATAGTGTAAACCATGCGTACTGAGTTGCTAATACATTTATAATAAATAAAGAAGCCGAAAAAAAGGAAAAAAGAATAATAACAAAAATATTTATACCAATAAAAAAACTAAATTTAGTCTTTAAAAAAATATAGTGATTTATAATTAAAATTACATTCATAAATAAAAAAATTGTTGGTAAAGAAAAGTAATTAAAATTGAGAAAAAAAACACCAAACGTACTTAATGGTAGTATTCTATCATAATATTCATTATCTATTAAAAAATAATTAATTGAAAGATTAATTTTATTTAAATCAAAAATAACACGATTTAATAATTCTTTAAAAAAAATTAGTTTCTCAAATTTATGAAAGTTTTCATTATTGAATTTTAAACTATACTTTTGAATAATTTTCTCAGACGTTTGTTTAGGTGATATCGCATAAAAATTTATCCAATTAATGGAGCTTGCAAATTTGCTATCATTTTCTAAAAAAAATTTCCTCACTTTGTTTATAATTGTGAATTTAGATTCTTCTTTAAACTCCTGTCGTAATTTATGTCTGGTATCATATTCAACTTTAGATGAATAATCTGGGAATTGATTAATTTGGCAATGAGTTCTTTGTTGTGAGATAAATAAAAGTAATGAGAATAAAAATATTAATACAATTAAAAACTTTGCAAATGATTTTAATGTTATTTGGATTATAAAAGGTGATAGGGAAATTAGAAATAACAATAAATATACAATTAAAATTTTATCGGCAGTTAAAAAAATGGTGACAATAAAACAGATGGATGAGAATATAGTTATATAAATAGCTTTTTTTTTGGGTATTTTTTCACTAAATGCAAATAAAAATATTAATAATGTAAAATTTAAAGATAATAGCAGTTTACCAATAGGATTAAAAAATTTTATATAAATCTCATAAGGTTTGTCTACTGTTTGAAAAACATCCAATTTTAAAGACCACCAATTTTTAACATCTATAAAATAACATGATAAGTCTTTTAATTTTAATAATTTACTGAAATCATCATAAATTAAACTTAAATACGCGATTTTTGAAAATAAAAATAATACTAGCCCCAATGATATAAGAAATATTAATATATTCAAAATTTTATTAAACTTTTTAAGTTCAATTCTAATATTAATTAAATAATTCTTTTTCAAAAAAAAATTATTACTAAAATATAAAATAAAGGAAAAAAATAAGAAAAAATAAATATTCGTTAAGTAAAAATCTATAAATTTTTTATTTCCAAGAGTTTGTGCTGGATATATATAGTCCAAAAAAATACTTAAGGTAAGTGTACTGAATGTTATAAATATAAAAAAAATTAAAAAATTTTGAAAAATATTTTTGAAGTCAAAGTAAAAATCTACATATCTTGTCATATTAAAAATTAAATTTTTTATATAAATAATAAATATTTTCAGATGCTAGAATACTTACTAGGGGTAATAAAAATAACCTACAACTTGGAATAACAAGAAAGGACGAAAAAAATACTAAGTAGTAAAACAGGTATACGTAAATTATCTTTTCTATATGTTTTTCTTTTTTAGAAAAAACTTTTTTAAAATTTCTGAATGAGTATTGTAAAAAATTTAAAATTATAAATAACCAGGTTATTGTGAACAATAAATTATTAGCTCTTGGATAATCATGATCTATAAACCAAAAAGTTTGTGAAAAAATTCTTTTTATAAATAAAATTGGAATATTTATTATATTTTTTTTTATATTATTAATTGCCTCTTTATAATAAATATTATTTAAATTTGTTTCCCAATTATCTGTCGGAAGTTTAAGTATTTTTTCATTTACTTCTGACGATAATAGTGACGATGTTCCATCATTTTGAATACTATAAGTATTTTTTCTATTTGACACATTTGGTTCATACCAGCCAGTCCAAAAGTTAATACCTAAATTATTACCAATAAAAATTAAATTTCCATGTATATGCAGATTTCTTAACATCAGAGGAGAGGTTAAAGTGAATATAATTAAAAAAGATAATATAATTTTTTTAATTTTTAGGATGTCGACAAAAATTAAATAAAAAATGGTAAATAAATAAATTAAAACAAATTCAAACCTTGTAAGAATGCACAAGACGCTCAATAAATTAAAAAAAAATATATTTATTAGATTAATATTTTTTTTTAGTAAATCTAATAATATAAGCAAATAAAAGCTGAATAAAAAAATAAAAAGATTAATGCTAGTGAATTGAATCGAATAATAAATATTTAAAGGGAAAAAACAAAAAATAAATAAAAAAATAAGTGCAATTTTTTTATTAAAAATTTTTTTTGTAACTAAAAATAGTAAGTAGCTAGCTATTACAGAACATAAAATTTGAAAAAGAATAAATAAAATTTGAGAAATTTGTGTCAAAGGGTACATTATAATTGGAAAAAGTAACGGCGTATAATTTGAAAATTCTATTAATCCAGAATTTTTGAAAAAGTAAGAATATGATAGATTTTCGTGATAATTTTGATTGAAAATTTCCCATTTATAAGTTTCTGCAAGTTCTTGTGGGATGAAGTGTAATAAACTCATTTTTATTAAAAAAGAGACAAATAAAATAAATATTACAAAAGAGTTGCTATTAACTAATTTATTCATGAGTTTTATTTTTAATATAGCTATATTTATAAATTATCGAGTAATACAAACTAATATTTATCCAAAAAGAATAGGAGATCCAATTATTAAAAAAACTACCTGATGAAATTATTAATATAGTGCCTAAAAAATTTGCAAACAAAGCTTTTAACATAATTGAATCAAATTCATTATTTTTAAATTTGTGGTTTTTATTTATTTTAAAGTAATCTTTTATGACTACTGTGAATAATGAAATTAATATTAACAAACCAACTAAACCTAATTCTGACAATGTTTCAAAATAATAATTATGTGGATGTGTTGAGCAAGTATTATATTTAAATTTTATTTTAGAACTTTTTTTATCACATAACTCTCTAAATGATTTTAAACCATGGCCAATTATTTTTCTTTCATTCCATAGATTAAAAGAAGTAAAGAAAAGAGGTAGATGACCTGAGGAATCTAATATTGTATAAAATTTATCAATTTTTTCATCAAAACTATTTATTTTTTTTATTCCATTCAATTCATAAAAACTCTGTTCTCTTTTTTCTAATAAAGAATGAGAATTCCATCTATTATTTTCATTTATTTTTATTAACCCAAAGAAAAATATAACGAATGGTAATAATATTATAATTATATTTTTCTTAAAACCTTTAACAATTAGGAAACTTATAAACAAAGTTATAAAGAATGTAACTAAGGCCATTCTCTCTCCTGTTAAATAAATAGAAATAAATAAGTATAACGCAAATATATAAAATATTTTAATACCAAATTTTTTCTTAAATACTAGATAACAATAAAAACATATCGGAATACCAAATTTAGTCAAAAAAGATCCAGCTTTTAGTTCATCAAGAAAAAAACTGGATACTCTTCCACCAATTGTTTCAAAGCCTAATATATTAAATCCAACAATGTATTGAAAAATCAGATCTGCACAAAGAAAAATTAAAATGATACTCCAAAATTTAAGTACTTTATTCAGAATTTTTGAATTTACAAAATTAGATATTATCAAGAATAAGATAAAGAATCTTCCGTACAGGAGGCTTCTAATATAATCAAGCTTATAATCAAAAAGTATTGTGTTAACTATAAAGTTAAGACAAATATATACTACAAGAATTAAAAATAATTTTTGAAACCAGTCAAAATTAAAATTGATAAGAGTTTTATTTTTATTATTTAAAAAAAATATAAAAAAAAAAAGGGTTAAAATCTCTGTTATCGCAACGCCAAGTATTAGGGATAAAAAGAATAATATTAAATAGATAGTAATGTGATTTTTTTTTATATTTTCAAAAATCACTTTTTCGTCTAAGTTTTTTTAATATAGGTTTTTCAGTTTCATAAACAATTTTATTTCCATCACCCATTGAACTTTTTATTATTTTTAAATCTCTGATCAGCTTTTTAATCCCTTGGGGTTCTACTGATGCTGATTGGTCTGATCCCCACATTGATCTATCCAATGTTACATGACGTTCTATTACATTCGCACCTAAAGTTGCTGCAACTATTGTAGTTGAGAGACCAGTTTCATGTCCAGAATAACCTATAACCATATTATTAAATTTTTTTTTTAACTCTGGAATCAAGCTAAGATTTAACTCTTTTACATCGCAAGGATAAGAACTTGTGCAGTGTAATAATATGTTATTTTCTTCACCTATAATTTTAACTGCCTTACTTATCTGCTCCATAGTACTCATTCCTGTTGATAGTATTATTGGAATTTTTGCATTTTTATGCTTTATCAATAAATTTTCATCAGTCAAAGATGCAGATGCTATTTTTAGAAATTTTGGTTGATAAGATAAAATGAACTCTAGCGAATTTTCATCCCAACATGATGCTGTCCATAATATTTTCTTTTCTTTACAGTGTTCATTTATTATATCGTATTCTTTTTTTCCAAATTCTAAGGCTCTTTTTAAGTCACCATTAGTTTTCCCAAATGGATTATCTCTTGGTTTTTCCAATTCTTCCCTGCTGTAAACAACTTCAACAGTTCTTTTTTGAAATTTAACTGCTTGTGCACCGGCATCTACACAAAGATCTATAAGCTCAATCGCCTTATCTATTGAACCATTATGATTTATTCCAATTTCTGCAATAAAAAACGGATCTTTTGAATCTCCAATTTCTATATCTCCAATTTTTAAACTTTTTACCATTAAATAATTGATCTACCTCCATCCAAAATCAAATTATGACCATTTAAATAACTGGACTCATCAGAGCACAAAAACTTAACTGATCCCTTTAATTCATCTTTTACTATCATTCTTTGAAGTGGTATCAAGTTAATAAGTTTTCTTATAAATTTTTTATTTTGATTATTAAAAACTCCACCAGGTGATAAAGCATTCACTCTTATCCCATTATTTCCCCAATAAGAAGCTAAATATTTTGTTAGGCCAATTGTGCCTGTCTTAATAACTGAGTATGTTACAGGTTTTTTCTGATTTTTTGGATATAATTTCTGGTTTGGTGCAATTACAGACAAATCTGAGGCCATGTTTAAAATAATTCCCCCTTTTTTATTTTTTAACATTTCATTTCCAAAAATTTTGCAACATAAAAAGTAACCTGTCAAACCAACATCTATCTCTTTTTTCCATTGTTTAAGGCTAAACGTTTCAAAATTATTACTTTTAGCAAAATTTCCTTTTTTTGAAATTTTTGTATCTATCACTGCATTGTTGATTAAAATATTAATTCGCTTAAATTTTTGAATTATATATTTTTTTGTGTTTCTAATACTTTTTTCGGATGAAACATCCATTTTGTATATAAAGATTTTTTTTTCATCATATTTTTTTTTTAGCCTTTGTCTGAGTTTATAAAGCAAAGGTAAGTTAATATCTGTTAAGATAACTATACCATTCATTTCTAAGATTGCCTCAGCATGTATAGGGCCAAGCAATCCTGCTGCTCCAGTAATAATTGAAATTGGAATTTGGTTATTTTTATTTATCATATTGCATTATGCTGGCAGCAAATATTTTAATATTTTCATTATTGCAATCATAAATATCACCTTTAAACGTTTTTTTATATAAATCTAAAAAAAAATTTTTTGTGTCTTCAGTTTTAGGATACAAATTATGATTATCTAATATAAAACTTTCATCCAAGTAATTAATAAAATTCTGATTTTTATAATAACTTTCCCCAAAAACGTACAATGGTTTATTATAGATTAATGCCTCAAAGCCAGTTTTAGAGTTTATAGTAATTATTGATCTTGATTTTTCAATAATATCATAAGAGTTAATACTGGGCTTTAATATTTTAATTTTCTTATTTTTAAGAAGTTTATACATTTCAGAAAAATTTATTGAACCTACTCTAGCTGGATGTTCTTTTATAAATAAGTATTGATCTGGAAGAAGCTCTTTAAGAATTTTTTTGATTAATTTTAATTGATCAATATATTTAGGTGATCTGATTGTAATTGCAAAATCATTAGGGACATGTAGAGGAAAATATAAAAAATTTTTTTTTGGTATAGATCTCTCATATATTGGTAACAAAAAAACATAATTCAAAAAGTTTTTTAAATGTAATATAGAATATTTTATTACTTCATCGAATTCGTAACTTTGTTTAAATATATAAATTCTTATAAATTTATTAATAAATCTCATTATATTTTTTGAATTAAAAATTTTTGATGTAGGAGATTTAAAGTGGGATATATCTTTTTTTGGTATTACTATTTTTTTTTTCATTTTGATGTTATCGAATATGCTTTCAAAATTTTTGACAGAATTTTTATTACTAATTGGATCACACATAAATGTGTTTTTTGTTAAATGAAAACGACCTTGAAAAAAAGAAGGTTCAATGAAAAAATTGTTAATACTATATTTTCTTGCTAGATTGAAAATTGATAACGATGAACAAAAACCGCTTAATTCTTGAAAAATAATAGTATTTTTCTCATCAATATTTTTAAAAAAAATATCTAAGTTTTTTATATAGCTACAAAACTTTGATTTAATTTTAGTATAATTTCTATTACCAAAGTATATTATTTCATGTCTTAAAATATCATCAAGATTTTTAATTTTATTTTTAATTAATATTTCATCTATCTCTTTAATATTCATATTATAGTCAGGTTTTAAAAATTGGTGATCAAAACCTTCTAGGCTTAGAAAATTGTGACTTTCTTGGTCAAAACAAAGAATTTTTGTGTTTTTTTTTTTCTTTTTTTAATTCCAGGGCTATTTTAAACCAAAATTCTGTCTGATATATAGCTTGTGATGAAAAAATGTATGTTTTTGGTTCACTCATGAATAAAATTTCTATAATTTTACCAACTTATAACTCAATAAATTATATCAAAAAAGCAATAGATTCGATTTTCAAACAAACTTATAAAAATTGGGAGCTAATCATTATTGATGATAAATCATCTGATAAAACAAAAGAATTTTTAATCAGAAAATATTTTAGATTCAAAAAAGTAAAATTAATTTTTAATAAAAAAAATATGGGACCAGGCAAATCAAGAAATTTAGGATTAAAAAAGGTAACAGGTACATATATAGCTTTTATCGATAGTGATGATTTATGGAAAAAAAATAAATTAAAAAAACAATTAAATTTTATGTTAAAACACAAATATCAGTTCACTTACACAAACATATTATATAAAAAAAATGAAAGACTAATGAAAAGATTATTTCCTTTATCTTACAAAACTAATTACTCAAATTTGATCTATCATAATATAATTACAACGTCATCGGTGATGATTGAAAATAAAATAATTAAGGACAATAAAATAGAGTTTAATAGCTCAGGTTATGATGATTTTTCATTCTGGCTTAAAATTTTAAAATATACAAGATATTCATATCTTCTAAATAATTATTTAACAATCTACAATACGAACATTAACTCTGTATCTAGAAACAAAATTAAATCTCTTTCGTGGATATGGAATATTTATTATAAAGAAAATAAGTTAGGAGTTTTTATTTCAATAATTTATTGCATAATTAATATATTTTTAAGTAATTTAAAAAAAATTTGTTATGTCAAAGCATAAATTCCACATTATTTTACCTTTAAGAAAAAATTCAAAAAGAATTAAAAATAAGAATACAATTAGAATAAATAAAAAAATGTTATTTGAGTATACATTAGAAAAAATAAATATTAAAAATTATAATTACATTACTTATATAAGCTCAGATGATGCAAAAATAGAAAGATGGTGTAGAAATAAGAATATAATTTATTCTAAAAGATCAAAAGGAAATTCGTCTGACTTCTCAACAACAGAAAATGCTATAGTTGAAACAATAAATAATAACAAAAAATTCATTACAATAGATAACTATTCACATATAATTTTATTACAATGTACATCTCCACTTAGAAATTCAAATGATATAGAAAAATGTATAAAATTTTACTTAGAGGGAAAATATGACAGTGTATTTTCTGGAGTATATAATAAAAACCTATTTTGGAAAAAATATAAGAGTAAGTTAACTCCGATAAATTATAATTTCTTAAACAGAAAAAGAGAACAAGATATGAAATACCAAATAATTGAAAATGGCTCGATATATATTTTTAGTACTAAGAAATTTTTGAAATACAGAAATAGATTATTTGGAAAAATAGGAATATATCCAATGAGTAAATTAAATTCACTACAAATTGATGAAAAAGAAGATATTTTATTATTAAAAAAGTTTTTAAAATGAAAAAAGTTGTTGTAGTCACAGGTGGATCTTCCGGTATAGGGAAATTTTTAATAAAGAATTTGGCTAAAAGAAATTTTTTTATAATTAATCTCTCAAGAAAAAAAACTTTGATAAGATCAAAAAATTACCAAAATATAATTCTTGAAAATTTTGACGATCACGAAAAATTGAAGATTATTTTTAAATCTATTAAAAAAAAACATAAAAGAATTTTTGGATTAATAAATAACGCTGGTGCTACTTTTGAAGGATATAGCTTTAAAAATTTTAAAAACAATTTAGATATTAATCTAAACTTTACCTTTAATGTCACTAACCTGGTATTACCACTTATAGTTAGAGGTGGTAAAATAATTAATATTTCAAGCATTGCTAGTTATGTTGGATTGCCAAACAATCCTGGATACAATGCATCTAAAGCAGCAATTAATTCTTTAACAAGGTCATTTGCGACAGATTATTCGTCAAAAAAAATTAATGTTAATTCATTAGTTCTTGGATATTTTCCAACAAAAATGACAAATAAGTCTTTTAAAGACAAGCTAAAGAAAAAAATAGTTAGAAAAAATACTATATTAAATAGATGGGGCAAACTTGATGAAATTATAGGACCCATAGAATTTTTATTAAGCTCTAAATCAAGCTATATAACTGGACAATCAATTGTTGTTGATGGTGGGTGGATTGTGAAAGGCTTAAAATGAAATTAGGTGTGATGCAAGGAAGGCTTTCTCCTATAATAAATAAAAAAATACAATCATTTCCTTGGAATAACTGGGTTAACGAAATTAATACTTTAAAAGTTTTAAAATTTAATTATTTAGAGTGGACACTAGATTATCCGCACCTTAGAAAAAATCCTTTATTTAATTTAAAAAATTTTGAGAAAATTAATAATGTAAATATTAATAGTGTTACCTGTGATTTTTTTATGCAGAAACCTTTTTTTAAATATAAAAATAATAAAACAATACTTTCGGATTTTCAATTTTTCTTAAATAAAATAAAGAAGACCAATATATCTATAATAGTTATCCCATTGGTTGATAATTCCTCAATTAAAAATAAAAAAATTGAAAAAAAAGTTATTACTTTTTTTCTAAGTTTTCAAAAATGGTTAGCTAAGAATAATAAAAAAATTGCATTTGAAATTGATTATAAACCAAAAAAAGTAAAAAAATTCATTGATAATTTTCCAAGAAAAACATTTGGGATAAACTACGATTTAGGAAATAGTTCAGCATTAAACTATAATATTAATGAGGAGTTTAAATTTTATCACGAAAGAATAATTAATATTCACATTAAAGATAGACTTTTTAAAGGTGTCAGTGTTCCTTTAGGGTTGGGTAATGCAAAAGTAGAAAAATTTGCTAGTTTATATAAAAAATATAAACTAAAATCTAAGTTAATTCTTCAGACAGCTAGATCAAAAAATAATACTCACATTTTAGAAATTTTGAAAAATAAAATTTATTTGTCAAATATATTTATAAACTTTGGCCTCCATCTAAAATAAAGTTTGATCCCAAATGGAATTCAGATTTCGAAAAAACTATATAGTTAATTAAATTCATCAACTCCTCTATATTTCCAAATCTTTGTAGAGGGACATTTTTTTTTATATTGCTAAAAATTTTACTCTTATTTTTTTTAATTTTTTTATCCCATAAACCATTTTTTACAAAAATATTTCCTGGAGATATTGTGTTTATATAAATACCTTTTAATGAATATTTTTTAGTAACTATCTTCGTATAAAAATTCAAAGCATTCTTTGAGAGAGCATATGGTTCAGAACAATTTAGTTTTTCAGATGCACAAATTGATGAAACTAAAATTATTTTTGTTTTTTTTTTATTAAAAATTTTATCATAGGATTCAATAGTATTTGTAGTAGTTATAAAATTATGATTAAAAGAATCCAACCAATGATTTGATTTAATCTTATTAAATTTAATAGGCTTACTTTTACCAGCAAAACAAATTATTATATCTATGTTTTTAACTTTTTTTTTTATTTGTTTAAAAATATTTATAGTTTTAACAGGATTAGTCAAGTCAGCTTTAAAGATTTTTGAGCCTCCAAGTTTTTTTTTAACTCTATTTGAATTTTTATTTCCAATTACAAAAATATTATTATTTAGTTCAAGTAATTTTGAAATAGAAAATCCAAGTCCAGATGTTCCTCCAGTAATAATAATATTTTTATCTTTAATATCTATGTCCATAGTTTAGTGTAACTTAAAAATATAATTTTTAAAAAAATAATTTATCATGAACGGTTTAATATACTCATTTTTTAAATTTATTAAGATCAATATATATTACAGGTTTAGATATAATTTAATTTATTTATTTAAAAAACAAAAATCTATTTTGGACAAAAATGATTTAGACTTTAATGATTTAAAGGAATTAAAAGTCAATGGATTTGTAAAAATAAATAATTTTTTTGATAGAGATAAAATTTATTTAATAAAAAATGAGTTTGAAAAGAATTTTCAAGAAAATTTTGATAATTTCTTTTATTCTATACATCCAAGTAAAAAACAATTAGTTGATAAAATAAGTTTAATTAATATTTCTCAAAATACTAATTATATTTCTCTTAAAGATCCTCTAATTTTTATTCCAAATATAAGTGAATTGTTGAATACTAGATTATATAATTTTATACAAAGTTACTTTAAGTGTGAGATAGGTTTAACTTCAATTAATATTAGAAAAAGTTTTCTTAATAAATTGAGCGATGTAGAAACAAATATTTACCATAAAGATGAAAATAGCTATAATTTATTGAAAGTTTTTATTTATCTTAATGATGTTGATGAAAATACAGGTCCATTCATATTCGTAAAAAAAACACACAATAAATCAAATCTTAAATTTTTTAGAAATTACAGAATTGATGATGAAGTAATAAATGATAATTTCGATAGTAGTGAAATAATAAGCCTTACAGGAAAAGTAGGAGATATTATTGTTGCAAATACAAGAGGGTTACACAAAGGTAAAAAAGTTATAAACAAAGAAAGAAATATGCTAACTCTAACATTTGGTATTCATAATGAATATTTCAATAAAAAAAGTAAAGTTAATATAAATAAATCAATTTTATTTAATCAATCGAATTACGATAAAAGATTTTTTAAATTAGCAAATATTATTGATTAAATTTATCTCTATCGGATAATATAGGTTTTTTTATTGGCCACTTGAAATTATATCTTTCATCTTTCCAATTTATCGTGAATTGTGACTTTCGGTCATAATATGTGCTTTGCTTATAGCTATATATAACTTTTTTTGATAATGCCACATACGCATTACCAAATTTAGGTGGTATTAGTATTTGCTTATTGTTTTTTTCAGATAGAATTATAGAAATCCACTTTTTATATTCTTTTGATTTTTTATTGTTGTTTACAACAATTAAATAAATTTTCCCCAGGATACATGAAACTAATTTCCAGGTCTTATTATCACCGTGTATGCCTCTTAAAACATTTTTTTTTGAAACAGATATATCGTCTTGAACAAATTTTATTTTTTTTATTTTTTTGTTAAAGTCTCCCATGTTGTAAGTTTCTAAAAATGATCCTCGTAAATCTTTAAATTTATAAGGTTTAATAACTAATACGTCTTTTAATTTTGTTTTTTTTATAAGAGTTTTCATTTTTTAATTAATATTTTATTTTTGAATTCATATATATAATCACATTCCAATAAAGTCTCTTTTCTATGGCTTACTAAAATAACTATTTTTTTTGAGAGTTGAGATATATTTTTAAGAATTTTGCTCTCTAAATAAATATCTAATGCATTTGTTGCTTCATCTAAAATTAATATTGGTTTGTTTTTGTATAGTGCCCTAGCAATTCCTATCCTTTGAGCCTGACCACCTGATATTAAGTTGCCATCGTGGCCTGTAGAAGAATTTTCAAGATCGGGAAATTTATCTATTATTTTTTCTAAATGAGTAAGATCTACTACTTGTTTAAATAATTTTTCGTCAAAGTTTTCTGAGCCATATATAATATTATTTTTGATTGTATCGTCTAATAAATATATTTTTTGTGATACTAGTGATATATTTTTTTGCCAAGATTGATAATTGTCTTTTAATTCAAAATTATTTATCTTAAAAGAGCCTTGGTAACTATTCAACAGTCCTAGAAAAATATCTAAAAAGGTAGTTTTGCCTGAACCACTTTCTCCAATTATACCTATTACACAAGGTGATTGAATTTTTAAATCAAGATTTTGAATAATAAAATTTTTAGTCTTGGGATATTTAAATGACAAATTATCAATTGAAATATCTAAATTCTTTTCAATTTTTTTATTGAACTCGTGATTAGTTTTATTTGATAATTTGTTATTAAATTTGATTAACTCTGAATTAATTAGATCCAATGACACTTTTCTAAAAATTAATTTTGTTGTTGCAGAATTAATAATGCTGAAAGCTGGTATAAATCTAACAAAACACACTGCAAAAAGGACTAATTTTGTAAGAAACATCTCATTGGAGCCAGATGTTGATGATAAAACATAAACAACTATCACAAGGCCAGAAACTCCAATTACTTCTAGTATAATTTTTGGGAGATATCCCATAATATTCATAAACATATTATGCTTTTCAAAATTAGAAACTTTTTCTGAGAATATTTTCTTAAAATAATTACTTAAATTATAAATGATTGTATCTCTAGCAGAATTTATGGGGTTACTAAATGCTTGAATTTGTGAAGCGTTAAAAACTTGAATTAATTTACCTTTAGTTTTTAACATATTTTTTATTAAAAAATAAAAAATTGACGAAATAAATATTAAAAAAATAAAAAATATTAATACATCAGAGCTATTGGAAATAAATAAAAAAACAAATATTGTTATCAATACGAAAATTTCTTTTAAAGACAAAAACAATTCATGTATTAATATTTTAACTTGTTCACACTCAGCTGTGACATTTCTCAAAAGCTCTGATGGGGTCAATTTGATAAAATGTACAAATGGTACTTCTAAATATCTTTTAAATAACTTTGTTGCTAGCTCAATTTTAAAATTTTTCAGAAATCTACTTTCAAAGATTAAAAAAAGTGTAATCAATAAGTTTTTTGAGACAAAAACAAGAAAAATTAGAAAACAAAAATAAATTACTATATCAGAATGATCAAAGTCATTTATAAAATTTAAAAAATCATAATGAGAAATTTTTTCATAAAAAAAAGTTTTATTTGTTAGCAATAATATGAATGCCGGAAATAATAATAGGGAAAATAATTCATAAAAACTTAAAAATATTAAAGACAAAGATATAATCAGAAATTTAAAAATAAAATTTTTTGAAAATATTTGATTATACAACATCTAAAATGTTATATTTTTAATATTTTTTATTGAAATCTTCTGTTTTATAAATTGACAAATTGTATGCATAAAAATATGAGCGCTATCTTCACTCATGCCATAATTCTTTTGTGAAATTGATAAGCTGAAATCTGATAACTTTTTTGCTTTGCCTCCAGCAAAACCTAAAAAAGAAATTGTTTTTACACCTAGCTTTTTAGCTGTTTTAATAGCATTTAATATATTTTTTGAATTTCCAGATGAACTTATAGATATTAATATATCATTTTTTAAAGCATAATTATTTAATTGATATGAAAATATACTATCATAATTAATATCATTAGATATTGCTGTAATCATTTCAATATTAGAGCTCAAACTTATAACCTTTATTTTTAAATTATCATTTGTTTTAATATATTTTGCATAATCAGCTAATAAATGATTTGCTATTGCGGCAGATCCACCATTCCCACAAACAAAAATATTTCTTTTTTTTTTAATAGCAATAATAATTTGATCTGTAATTTTGTTTAATTGATTTATATCAATCAAGCTCATTTCTTTATTTAAATTTGAAATATAGTCGTAATAAAAATTAGAAATTTTTTTATATTTTTTTTTTGGGAATTTTTCTGTCATTTACTTTTTACGGCAATTTGTATCTGAAATGATTTAAATACACTTTGTACGATTTTAATAATTGTTTTCAAAAAATCAACTATTCTTAACATCTTAAATAATTTTTTTAAATTTTTATAAAATTTTTTAAAGTTCCTTACAAACAAAGAGTATTTTAAATCATAAATTATGTGCTGAGCATATAATATTTGTTTATTGTTTTGACTCAAAATTTTATTGAATTTTTTAATAGCATGATAAGAAGCTAGTTTTCTTCCATTTGAATAGTAACTCATTGTCTTTGTGTTTCTTGCACTTTCGGGTCTAATACTATCATGTTCAAGATGATAACTTAAGTTTTGATTAATTATTTTAATCTTTTTTTGCTTTGCAATTGTACCTAAAAAATAGTTAATAAATATATTCGTATGACATCTTTTTAAAAACCTGTTAGTTGAAAAGTTTCCAAATTCATTAAACACTTCTTTTCTAAAAAATGTTGACTCAATAGCTGGAAATTCATAATTAACTATATCATCGACAGTTAAGTATTTTGCTTTTCTATTTATTGAATATTGCTTTTTATTTCTGAATTTTAAGATATGACTTCCACCGAGTATCCATAGATTTGGGTCTTTTTTGAATTCATCATATACCTGATGAAAAATATCTTTTTCATAAATATCAGAACAATGTAAAATACCAATTATGTCACCTTTTACTAGTTGCAAACCTTTATTAACTCCATAAAAATGACCATCATCATTTTCGGATAAATATTTTATTCTTTTGTCTTTCATCGATAATTTCTTTATTACTTGCTTACTATCGTCAATAGAATTAGCATCTATAATGATGCTCTCTAATTTATCAATATTTTGATTTAAAACACTGTCAATAGTTTCTGTCAAAAGGTGTCCTAAATTATAATTACAAGTAATTATTGAAATCATTTTAAATTGGTCTTTTAGAATAATATTCATTTGGAATGAATTTCATTTTTCTTCTTCCTGTACCAACATAGATTTTTTTTAATTTTTCTAAAACATTTTTTGTTATAATTCTTACATCAAAACTAATTCTTGTAGAATTTGAATTATTTTTTAATGTAGCGTGAAGTCTTCTTGGATCAAATATAATGAAACTATTTTTTTTCATTTGCAAAGGTTTAAGTTTTTTTAATGTTTGGGTATGAAATTTGCGATCATTTTGATTTTTAAAAGCAAACTTATTAAAATCAAAATCACAATTATTTATTATCTTAAGGCTATCTTTTAAAGATGCTAAACCCATAGAATTCGAACCACAAGCTTTTGTTATGGGGACCCATATGTTTATTTCTTCGATAGGATGCCCAAGCATAATATCTGTATGGATTGATGGTTTCCAATTAAATGTTTTCTCTTTAGGAAAAACGAATCTAATAGTAGGTGTTTTTTGATAGTAGAAAGGTTCTTTTAT
>MDTC01074292.1_pt1 | contig 19301 bp, 23 predicted proteins | sample 811181 | NCBI WGS metagenome assembly MDTC01 (sample SAMN05326644, study PRJNA326480) | marine metagenome | isolation source: seawater | place: Pacific Ocean: North | collected 2011
AACTTTGGTGGACTTCTGAAGACCACCTTTAAGTTCTGATCGCTTGAAGGTTGATCCCTGATTTCAGGGATTGGCATCATTTGAGATTTGCTAACTCACTCAATCCTCTTGTGCGTCTTGAGCGTGCAGGAGGAATTTTTTTATGAATAGTTAGTGTCTATGTGAACCGCTAACTATCGTAATCTCTCGGTAAAAATTGAACCCTGTGATTGATTTTGCTGTGAGGATTTGATCTTTTAGGCGTCATCTGATTGGATAAAAGCATGGCAATCGCATCGGATATCACTGCTTTGGTAGGTCGTACACCTTTAGTGCGTCTTAACCAGCTCCCTAAGCGCAGCGGTTGTTTGGCTGAAGTGGTGGCGAAGCTGGAAAGCTTCAACCCCACAGCTTCCGTGAAGGATCGGATCGCAGGCTCCATGGTTCAGGCTGCTGAAGAGGCCGGCACCATCTCTCCAGAGCGCACAGTGCTTGTTGAGCCCACGAGCGGAAACACAGGGATCGCTTTGGCCATGGTCGCTGCGGCACGGGGCTACCGGTTGATCCTTACGATGCCAGACACCATGAGCACTGAGCGACGCGCCATGCTGCGAGCCTATGGGGCTGAGCTGCAGCTCACTCCAGGGAATGAAGGGATGCAGGGGGCGCTTGATTTGGCCAGAGAGCTCGTCACTGAAATCCCTGAGGCCTATCTCCTTCAGCAATTTGATAATCCAGCAAACCCTGCGGTGCATGCAGCAACGACTGCAGAAGAGATCTGGGGTGATACGGAGGGTGCGCTCGATGCTTTGGTTGCTGGTGTCGGAACAGGTGGAACTATCACTGGCTGTGCCAATGTTCTGAAACAGAGGAATCCTGATCTGAAAGTGTTTGCGGTAGAACCGGAAGCAAGCCCCGTTCTGGCAGGTGGTCTCCCGGGTCCCCATCGAATTCAGGGCATTGGTGCTGGTTTTGTTCCCCCTGTTTTTGACCGGCGCTTGATTGATGAAATTCTTCCGGTGAGTGATCAAGAAGCGATGGAGGTTGGTCGCCGTCTGGCTAAGGAAGAAGGCCTGTTATCGGGAGTCAGTAGTGGAGCCGTTGTGGCTGCTGCGCTGCGGATTGGCCAAAGGCCTGAAATGGCTGGGAAACGGGTGGTTGTGATTCTTGCCAGCTTTGGGGAGCGTTATTTGTCTACGCCAATGTTTAGTGCTTCTTCGGCGGTTCCTCCGGCGTGGCGGGATGGTCAGCTTTGAATCACTCACCCCAGCTTGAGGCAAGGGGTGGTGATCCTTATGTTGTGCTTGGAGTCAGCCGCAGCGCCACCACCAAAGAAATCAAGGCGGCGTATCGCCAGCTTGTGAAGCGGCATCATCCTGATGCAGGTGGTGATTCGGAACGAATTCTTGCTTTAAATGCGGCATGGGAGGTGCTTGGTGATCGGGATCGCCGGCGAGCTTTCGATCGACAAGCATCTCCCGTGGGAGAAGAGAGAGAGGAAGCCCGTCGCCGTGGAGCGAGAAATGCGCAGGCGAGTCAGGCTGCTCGCCGGGCCGCTGGAAAGTCGGTTGCTGAGGATGAGGCTTTGAAAACCTGGTTGCAAAAGGTGTATTCACCAATTGATCGTTCGCTTGGCCAAGTGATTAATCCCTTCCCAGCCCAGCTGCGTGAGCTTTCCGCTGACCCTTATGACGACATCCTGATGGAAGCGTTTTGTCATTACTTAGAGCAAAGTCGTAGCAAGCTCAACAAGGTGAAAGACTTATTTCAATCCATTTCCACGCCTTCTTCTGCCAAGGGGTTCGGCCTGAGCCTTTACCACTGTCTGTCGGAGGTGGAGGATGCGATTGGAGAGTTGGAGCGATACACAATGGGCTACGTGGATGGATACCTCCACGACGGTCGTGAGATGTTGAGAGAAGCGAAGCAGCGACGCAAGCGTCTTCAGGAGGAACGTCGCCGCTTGGAGATCGGTTGATGAGACCTTGGCAATTTCGGGTGCTGCTGACTTTCATTTGGCTGCTCTCAACCTTGATCGACAGGCTTTGGTGGTCTCACCACGGAGGTCTCCCTGCTTGGGATCAGGCGGATTACCTCAACAGTGCTCTTGACCATGGTCGTGCACTGGGAGTTCTCCCTGGTGGCAGCTGGCAAGGATGGGGCGTTCTATTCGATCTTTCACCCAAGATTCCTCCCCTGGCCTCACTGGTCAATGGCACGGTTATGGCGGTCACTGGTGATGCACCCGAGCAAGCCGCCTGGAGCTTGAGCCTCTGGAATGGCGTATTGGTTTTTGTTGTTGCTTCCTGGGCCCTGCAGTTGCGTCAACCATTGAGGTTGGCACGCGGATTCGCGCTGCTTTGCAGTGCTTTTGTTGCAATGGCTCCGCTTCTTCTGGAGCTTCGCACCGATTACGTACTGGAGCTTCCCCTAACTGCAATGGTCACCTTGGCTCTGTGGCGACTGGGCTGTTGGTGGCATCCCCTCAATGGTGGGGGTTGGAGACAGGCGGTGTGGGCTGCTCTGTCGGTAGCGGCAGCGTTGCTGGTGAAACAGAGCGCTTTGTTGGTGCTCATACCGGCACTTTTTTTGGTCGTGGCAACTGCTCTTCTGGATTCTGGCAAGCACTCCGTCGTTCGTCGATGGCAGGCGCTGGTCGGCTTTGGGCTGGTGTGTGCAGCCCTGTTGCCATGGCTGAAACACAACTGGATCACCACCTTGGGCGGAACCAACCGTGCCGTGATTGAATCCGCGGCTCTGGAGGGTGATCCTGGTGTATTGAGTTTGGATGGTTGGCTTTGGTACTTCCGACTCCTCCCAGAACAGATTGGTTGGCTGTTGTTAGTGGTTGGAGGTAGTGGTGTCATTCTCTGGTTTTTGCAGCGTCGTGGTGTCAACGGAGATGAGCAGCTCTCATGGCGTTGGTTGATCCTCAGCCTGATATTGGGTTGGATTTTCACTCACCTCAGCCCGAATAAAGACGATCGCTATATCGCGCCATTGCTTCCCATGATCCTCATGCTGTTGGCGCGCGGCTCTTGGCAGTGGGGGCTCTGGGTCAAACAACGCTGGCCAGCTCCCTTGGCTTGGTTGCCGGGCTTGGCCTTGTTGTTTGGAGGTTTCAACACCATATGGACTGGTTGGTCGGCGCAGACGATGCGCTTGAGCCAACGCCATCAGGGTCCTTTGGACGAGATTGTGCGTCGGGCTGGGGGAGTGAATCCGCAAGCTCAGCCAGAGACTCTGATTGTGGTGCCAAGTACACCTGATCTCAATCAACACAATGTGAGCTATTACGGTCGTCGTGAAGGCGGACGGCTTGTCGGTAGGCAACTAGGAAGCAGCACTTCAGATGTCAAGCCTGTTCTTGAGCAGGCTCAGTGGGTGGTGTTAGCGGAAGGGGGTCAGGGCTCAGTGCGGGACAGTGCGCAGAAACTCGACGCCGCCGTTCGCAAGAGCGGAGTGTTCGTGAAAGTTCAAACCTTTCCTAGACCGCAGGGAGGGACTTATTCCCTTTGGCGCCGTGATCCAGACAGTAAGGAGCCCGAGTTATTTCAGGAACGATTTCCCGCCCTTGCGGCAGGACTTTCTCAAGGCCCTGCAGGTTTGGATGCAGTGTTCAGCTCCATTGCCGTTGAACACATGCTCGATGGCAATTTTCTCTATCGCAAACCACTGAAGAAGCAGGCCCTGAGAAGTCTTGCTGCTGATCCCTCAAACGAAGAAGCACTCTGGACGCTGGCTCTCCTTGGGGTTTTGGCCAATCGGCCATCAGAGGCGGCTGAGCATTTTGCGGCTCTAGAAACATTGCTCCCAACAAATCCTTGGCCGAGTGCCTACCGAAGTGTTGTGACGCTTGCAGGCTGGAATCCTTGGGGAGCATCCGCTGTGGCTGCGGCTGCTCGGCAACAGCATGGAGATCAGCCTGTTTTGGTAGGGCTAGATGCCATCTCTTCTGTGTTGGCTGGTGCACTTTGGAGGTTGCCGGAGGCAGCGAAGTCTCTACCGCCGGCAGTGAACGCCGTGGAAAGTTCCCTGAAGAGTCAGGAACAGATCTCTAATTGAGAGAGCTTCAGCCAGACGTCGGGAACCGGACGCCTCCAGCGCACTTGGCCGTAATCCCCTTTCACAAGAAGCAGTTCTCCAGGCCCTTCAAAAATGTATTCGGGAGGTCTTGGATCACTGGCTGAAGCCTCCACGCTTCCTAAGAAAGACGAACGGTTAACTCGAACAAGAGCTCCCTTCTTGAGCGTTGCCGCTGGTTTTGGAGTCGGCTTGGGATCAGCGGATGGTTCAGCCATGATGAGACGTTCAATCCAAGCCAGGCTAAAACTTTCCTAATGGCAAGGCTGATAGTTGTCCCACTCTCTTGCCTTGTACTTGGTGGCCTTTGGAGGTCTGCTGCTTGTTTCCGTCCTTTTGGATGATCTTGCTGCTCGTATCAGGGTCCCAGGCATCCTCATGGTGCTGCTTTTGGGACTGCTCATTGAGAACCACGTTGGTGTTGCAGGAGTCAAGCAGATCCAACTGTTAAGCCTTGATCAAGCTCAACAGATCAGTCAGGCTTCCCTTGTGCTCGTGCTGTTTTTTGGCGGCCTAACGACGAATTGGACCGCGATTCGTGGCGTGATCCGTCCCGCAGCACGTCTGGCAACGGTTGGCGTTGTGATGACGGCGGCCCTCATTGCTCTGGCCGTATTTGGATTGACTGCTGCCACTAGTAGTTCCACCACCACCACCACAGCAACAGCAACAGCAATTCTGCCGCGCATTTTGTTCGTAGGAGCCATGGTGGCTAGTACAGATGCCTCGGCAGTACTGGCCCTTCTAAGACCCCTGGCCGGGAGATTGCCCAAAAGTCTGATCAACTTGATTGAGTGTGAATCAGGCTTCAACGACCCTATGGCTGTTGTTCTGTCTGGACTGGCCTTAGCTCTGGCAGGTGGTGACGGAGTGGCCGCGGGAGTGTTGGTTACAGATGTGGTTCGCCAGTTTTTGTTGGGAATCTTGCTTGGATTCATGGGCGGGAGCCTCACCCTTCAGCTTCTTGGAACCCGCATGAGCCTGAACCATGCCTCCATGCTGCCCGTCGTAAGCCTGGCTTTGCTGATGGTGCTTAGTGGGGGAACGTTCTTGCTGGGAGGAAGCCCACTGCTCGCGGCCTATGTGGCAGGCCTAGTGCTTGGAAATGGTCCCAGTCTTGATCGCGCTTCACTTGCTGAGGCCCATTCCAGTTACGCGAAAATGGCTGAACTTTTACTGTTTTTGTGCATGGGGCTTGTGGTGGCTCCTCAGGACGTCGTGAATGTTGGTGGATTGGCGTTGATTTTGTTCATGATCATGCAGCTGGTGAGATTCCTGATGGTGCATGCCTTGCTTTGGCGCACTCCTTTCACCAGCAATGAAAGGATCTTTGTGAGCTGTGCAGGATTGCGGGGTGCTGTGCCAATTGCAATGGCCATCGATGCTTGGGCTTCTGGCATCAGTTGGGGGGTATCTATGCCGCCACTTGCTCTTGCGGTGGTGCTCTATGGCCTTTTCCTTCAGGGCTTTGCACTTGTTCCATTGGCTCAACGCATGAAGCTCACCTTGCCTTCTCCTCAGCCTGATTCAGCTTCTGCTGCGTAGCCTCTTAATCCTGATCGATTGAATACTTCATGCGACTTTTGCTGATCGGATGCACCGGACTTGTTGGGCGTGCATTGATTCCCATGCTTCAAAGTTCGGGGCACGATCTCACTATCGTGAGCCGTAGATCTGCTCCAGCTGGACTTCCATCGGGCTGTCTCCCTGGACTCGAATGGGTCCAATGCAATCCAGCTGATTCGATAAGTTGGGAGTCATCCGGTGCTCTTCAACAAGCATTGGCTCAAGCTCAGGGGGTTGTCAACCTGGCGGGAGAACCGATCGCAGAAAAGCGTTGGACCTCGGAGCATCTTCAACTGCTTGAAGACAGTCGCTTGCTGACTACTCGCCACCTAACGAAAGCGATGGGGGAGTTGGCAAAGCCACCGAACGTGTTGGTCAATGCCTCCGCCGTTGGGTATTACGGAACAAGCTCAAACCAGTGCTTTCAAGAATCCAGCCCTTGTGGGAGTGATGTGCTCGCTGGGCTTTGTCAACGTTGGGAGAAGGCCGCTTTGGAAAAGCCTGAGGCCACCCGCTTGGTTGTTTTACGAATTGGAATTGTTCTTGCTGCCGATGGTGGGGCACTGGGAAAAATGTTGCCGATCTTCCGCGTTGGTTTTGGTGGACCGATTGGATCGGGCCAGCAGTGGATGAGTTGGATTGAGCGCAGTGATCTTTGCCGCATGATCCTTGCCGCTGTTGAGAATGATGCTTGGTCGGGAATCGTGAATGCTGTTGCGCCAACACCCGTCACGATGGCGACTTTCTCGGCGACACTTGGCCGTTGCTTGGGGCGTCCAAGCTTGTTACCGGTGCCAGCCCCACTGTTGAAATTACTGCTGGGGGATGGAGCACGTGTTGTGCTTGAAGGCCAACGAGTGGAGTCTGAACGTCAAGCTGCTTTGAATTTTAAATGTCATTTTTCTGAGCTTCCAGCTGCATTCGACGCTGCCACCAACTCCAAACTCCATTGATCAGAGCGGCGCCCATGAGTAGGCCAATCGCTGGGGTGAATAACGGATCCCAGAGTCGCTGAAAGAGCTGCATAGGCGCCGACAGTCCTTGTCCATTGGCAATCACGGCTAGGCCAAACCAAACAGCACCGCCCAACACAAGAAAAACATCCAAGACGAGCAACCGGTCCAGCCAACGTTTCCATGAGGGTTCAAGGTCTTGTCTATCCATTCAGCTGTTCAGGAGCAGTTCACTAATCACATTGGCCATTTTGTCGCCTCCGCCTTCTGGTCCTAACCGTTGCATCGCTTGTTGCCGGCAATCACGACGAAGGGCTGGGTCCCTCACGATTCGTTCCAGCAGTTCCATCGCCATTTTGGCCGTTGCATCGAAAAGAGCTTCACTGCCTACAGGGGAATCAGCGCAGAAAACTGTTGGACCAAGCAATCGTCGTTGGGCTTCAGCGAAACCAGCCGTGAATTGGGGTCCATTGCCGGGTAGCTGCAGGACTGGTTTGGCGATCCCCACGGCTTGTTCTGCCGCTGTGCCGGCCATACAAAGCAAGAGGTCTGAGCTGTGAAGCACAGATGAGAAGCAGTGCCGACGTACTTGAACCTGCCGGAGGCCCTTTTGTAGCCGTGAAGGTGTTTCGCCTTGCTCAACAACAAGAGTCCAGCCAAGGACTTGTGCAATGTCATTCAGTCTGTCGTTTGTCAGATCAGCCACGAGGGCTAGGTCGATTTCCAGTTCTCCTTTGCTTCGCTGTGAAATAGGGATTTGGTCAATCACCTTCAGAAGCTGTGCCAGGTTTTGCTCAAGTTCAGGTCGACGGCTGCCTGGCAAGAGTCCCAGGCGTCTTTTGGCCTGAGCCAGGCGATTGCCATGCCTCAAGACAGAATCCATAAAAGGGTTGCCTACGAACAACACATCCCGTTTCAGTTGCTCACTGAGATCATCTGCAGTTAGTGCATCTCGACTGAAGACTGCTTTGAATCTTCGGCTCATCAGACAGCTACCGCAAGGCCAAGGCAGTCGTAGTTGCCCTTCATAGTGACTGGAGTAAGCAACTAGATAGGTCGCTACTGGGCGGAAGCTGAGCCATGCCGCCATCACCGGGATGACATCCCCGATGACAACGACCATGTCGTAACGACCAGCGATACGCATCAGCTTCAGCAGGCGCCTTAGGAGATAGATCACCTGACCCTGGATCAGTTCAGTGAGTCGGCCGCGCAAACTTGTGTAGCCCAGTCCTCCAGTGCTGAATTCCCTTGTGCGACAGACCAGGGGAATCTGGGCCTCGCTGTAGGGACTACCTCTCCCCACCATGGGCAACGCTTCCACGTTGTGTCCCTGCGCTTTTAGAGATTGTCCAAGCAAAGCACCCGAGAGGTCTTCGCCATGACCATTGCTCAGAAGCAGGAGCCGAGCCACCTCAGAGCTCCAGCCAATTCTTCACTTTTAGAAGGGCGGGCCAGTCCGGACGACGTTTGAAACCATCATTAATTGATTCACGCAGTTCTTCTCCCATTTCGGGAGCTACGGCCAACACTTGCTGGACCACCTGAATCTGATCGCGAACACCTTTGGCTTTTGTTTCCAGCATGGCCAGTGTCAGATTGATGCGTGCCTGGGGGTCTTGGCCGTTGAGCTTCACCGCCATTCGAGCGGAACGCAAGGCATCATCTGGTTTTTCGCAGAGCAAGAGAAGCCAAGCTAGACAGGTCCAACCTGAGGATTGACGAGGTGCGGCTTCGGTGATCGCAACGAAATCGTCGATCAGATCCGCTGCTGGGACTCCGTCTTGATAACGAGCCATAGCCTGTTGGAACAGGCTGGACTCCTGGGATTCCTGGGACTCCATCGCTGATTCTGATCGTCTGACAATTGTCAACAGATTCCCATGCGGTGGACTTCAGACTGCGAAGGAGCTCCCGCATCCGCAGGTCTGGGTGGCATTGGGATTGGTGAAGTTAAACCCTCCTCCAATCAGCGCGGTGCTGAAGTCAAGCTGCATTCCGTAGATGTAAAGAAGGCTTTTGGGGTCACAAACAACTCGGAAAGCAGCACCCTCCGGCGAAGAGTATTCATACATTTCATCACCTTCCTCCACTTCGGATGCAGGCACAAAATCCATGGTGTAGCTCATCCCGCTACATCCTCCAGATCGCACACCAACACGAAGAATTTGTTCATCACCTTGCTCACGGCAAAGCTTGGCCAGTTGCCGCATGGCTGGATCGGTGATCTGAATGCCTTTCCCATCCTTTGCGGTATGTGGAGCGGTACTGGCGGCGGCGGTGGTCATGAATAAGGATTCCAGCTGGCCTTCTCTGATTCTATGAAAACTGCGCCTTTCTTGCCTGCAGCCGTTATGGCTTCCGAATTAATAGAGTCTGCTTGTTGTTGGTGAAGTGATGGTGCAGGTCGCGATTGTGGGCTCAGGATTGGCCGGCCTAACCGCTGCCGTTGATCTGGTGGACGCAGGTCACGAAGTTGATCTATATGAAGCCCGCCCTTTTATGGGTGGCAAGGTAGGTAGCTGGGTGGATCAAAAAGGCAATCACATAGAGATGGGATTGCACGTGTTCTTCTTTAATTACGCCAATCTCTTTGCTCTCATGCGCAAAGTAGGTGCGATTGATAATCTTCTTCCAAAAGATCACACTCACTTGTTTGTCAATAGTGGCGGTGATTTGCGAGAACTTGATTTCCGTTTTCCAATCGGTGCTCCGTTTAATGGTCTCAAAGCTTTTTTTACGACTCCGCAGCTGACCTGGGTTGACAAATTGCGCAATGCCCTGGCATTGGGGACTAGTCCAATCGTTCGAGGCCTCATTGATTACGAAGGGGCAATGCGCACGATTCGTGCCTTGGATTCAGTGAGTTTTCAAGATTGGTTTATTGGTCATGGTGGTAGTCAGGAGAGTATTCGGCGGATGTGGAATCCGATTGCTTATGCGTTGGGCTTTATTGATTGTGAATCGATTTCAGCGAGATGTATGTTGACTATTTTTATGATGTTTGCGTCGAAAACTGAGGCTTCAAAGCTCAATTTGCTTAAGGGCTCTCCGCATCGTTGGTTAACAGGACCGATTTTGGATTACATCCAGAAACGAGGTGCAAAGTTACATCTCAGGCATCGTGTGAAGGCGGTTCACTACGAGGAGGGGGAGTCTCCAAAGGTGACGTCTTTGACCTTGAGTACCCCAGAGGGCGAACGCAATGTTGAAGCTGACGTTTATTTAGCTGCCTGTGATGTTCCTGGAATTCAGCGGCTCATTCCAGACGCCTGGCGCAAGCATGAGCAATTTGATGCCATTCATCGCCTGGAAGCTGTTCCAGTGGCCACAGTCCAGTTGCGTTACGACGGTTGGGTGACGGAGCTTGCTGAAGGTGAGGCTGCTGAGGAACGACGAACGAATTTGTCTAATCCAACAGGTTTAAACAATTTGCTTTACACAGCTGACGCCGATTTCAGCTGCTTCGCCGATTTGGCCCTGGCAAGTCCCGAAGATTATCGAAAATCAGGTGGAGGATCTCTGCTTCAGTGCGTTCTCACTCCAGGAGATCCATGGATTCCCAAATCAGTGAATGACATTGTTTCCCACACCGATGCTCAGGTACGCAAACTTTTCCCTTCCGCGGAGCACCTAACTCTGACTTGGAGCAATGTTGTGAAATTAGCCCAATCTCTCTATCGGGAAGCGCCTGGGATGGAGCCGTATCGCCCCGACCAGACCACACCGGTGAGTAACTTTTTTCTAGCTGGTAGTTATACCCGTCAGGATTACATCGATTCAATGGAGGGAGCCACGATGAGTGGTCATCTCGCTGCCGCAGCCATCCTGGGATTGCCCGCGAAGCTTGCTACCAATACCGCAGTCGCCTGAAACCATGGGACGTTGGCTCGAACACACCGTAACCACCAAAGTTCAGGCACCCGTTGACCGGGTGTGGACAGTTTGGAGTGACCTTGAAGCGATGCCCCGTTGGATGCGTTGGATCGAATCCGTCAAGACTCGCGACGACCCTGATTTAACGGATTGGACTTTGGCCGCGCAGGGTTTTCGTTTCAAATGGAAAGCTCGGATCACAAATCGAGTTGATCAGCAGCAATTGCAGTGGGGCTCGGTGGGTGGGCTTCCCACGAAGGGTGCCGTCCGTTTTTACGAGGAGAATCCTGAGCTCACAGCCGTGAAACTGAGCGTGAGCTATGAACTTCCTGGTGTTTTGGCACCTTTGATGGAACCGAGCATCCTTGGGGGCATAGTCACGAAAGAGCTCCAAGCAAATCTTGATCGTTTTAGAGATTTGGTTGAAAGTGATTACACAGCCCTTTCGCAGCCATGAAAAGGGACAGCGTTCGAACTTTCCCTTTGGCGACGCTGACGTTCGTGTTTCTGATTTGTGGTTGTTCTGCCTTTCGAAACGCCCCTTCACTGTCTGAAAAAGTGACTGAAAAGTCATTGGTATCCCCAGGAGTTGAGACGATCTCTCCTCCCCCCTTGAGTGCTTTGACTGTCTTGCCGAGTGTTGCCGAAGTTCTCGCCTCGGTACCGGAAGGCAGAGCTGACCCATTTGCGCCTGTTTTGGAAGGCACCTCTTCGTCTTCTAATTCCACACAACCTGCATCAGGAGATCAGGACTGGGAGGTCATCGGTGTTCTCGCAGTTGGGGATGAATTGCGCGCCATGGTGAGGACCGCTGAAGGAACAGGAGTGGTGTGTCTGGGGGCCGCAGGCCGCTGCCCTGGAGATGATCAACAACTGTTCCCAACGAATGTTGCAGTGCAGATGATCAACATCCGTCGGGGCTGCCTCACGCTCCTGCGCTCCGGTAAAACTCAGCGGCGTTGCATGGCCTGACGGCAGGCGTCGACCAATCCATCAAGATCGTGGGGATTGGCTTCTTGGTCGACCCTGCCGAATCGTTCGAGACAGCGCTGACTGGTCTGGGGGCCAATCGATACCAGCGCTGGAGCTTTCATTGCAGCGGCTGCTTTCTCAATGCCCAATGTTTGCTGAAGTAATTCGGCTGTATGAATGACGGTTTTTCCACTGCTAAAAGTAATCGCATCGACCTCCCCAGAGGCCAAAGCTGAGGCCGTGGTCTCTGGCATGTCGCGTGGACAGCGGGATTCGTAGGCAGGTACCTCCACGACCCTTGAGCCAGCCTCCCCGAAGGCTTCAGCGAGAACCGTACGGCCTCCGCTTTGCACTCGTGGCAGCAGGAGTCTGAGACCCCAGCCTGAAACTGGAAAATGGTCGATGAGGCTGTCCGCAACGAAATCAGGTGGCACGAAATCAGCAACCGCTCCCAAGTGGTCAAGTAGCCGTGCTGTCTTGCGCCCTACAGCAGCCAAACGAAGTGCAGCCGGTCTTCTGGCCAGGCTGCTGCCGCGGAGCCGCAGACGTTCCTCCACGGCTTGAACCCCATTGGCACTTGAGAAAATTACCCAGTGAAATTCATCCAGCTCAGCCAGGGCATCATCGAGAGGCCCCCATTCATCGGGTGGTCCGATCTCTAAAGCTGGCAGGTCGAGGACCGTTGCTCCCTGGTGCTCTAAAAGTTTGCGGGCTTCTCCAAGTTGTTCTCGAGCCCTTGTCACAACAATGGTTCGCCCCTTGAGAGCAGGGCTGCTTTCTTCAATCATGCACTTGTCTCGTTCAGTTTCACCAGTCCGCTCACCTGATCTTGCAGGGCTGATGCCTGGTCGCCTTTTCCCTGGCTGTTAAGCAGGGTGATCGCTTGACGAAACGACGCTCTTGCTCCATCGATATCACCACCAACGAGCCTTGCTACAGCAAAGTTTTGATGATATTCGGCACGGTTGGGTTCCAGGCTGAGCGCCCGTTCATAGGCCTGCATCGCCTGCTTGATGTCACCCTTGCGGCGTTGCATTAGCCCGAGGTTGTACCAGGCGAGTGCAACTTCTGGAGCACGCTGGCAGGCTGTTGCGGTCAGTTGTATGGCCTCGTCGATCCTGTTGGCTTGAAGGAGTAAGGCAGCCAAATTCAGCCTGGCTCCAAGACTTAGGCGGATGTCCAGAGGTTGCGCTAGAGCTTGCCTGTAGAAGTCCATCGCCTCGTTGATGTTCTCTGGACTCAAGGCGATGCCCAAATGCAGGAATAGCTCGTAGCGCTCTGAGGCTTGCTCACTCCCTTCTTTGAGGTTGGCAAGCCCTTCGTGTAACAGTGCAATTCCCCGAAGCCGCTCTCCATCAGCTACTTCAAGGGCTCCGAGCTTGGCGCAGGCATAGGGATTGCCAGGCTCTTTCTCCAGCCATTGCTGCATGGAACGGCGTAGACGTTCTGCCTTGTCAGTTCCTTCAAGTAGTTCGGCGCTGTAGCCCCGGTGAAGGAGTGCCGGCTCAGGGCAGTCTGCGATGCGCCAGTGGGGTTCGTCCTGCAGTAGTTCGCGCACGCTGTCATCCACCATTGAGTGATAAGGGCGACTCCAGCGGATTCGAGGATGGCGACGAAATAACCTGCTGACACTGGAGTAGGGCGCCATTGCAGCACCCTGCTCATGGCGCAGCAAATTGATTACCAATACATCGGGTTGGGCCATAAGGGCCTTGAGAGGCGGGATCACTTCAGGCCTGAGGTATTCATCTGCATCAAGCACCAGCACCCAGTCGCCTCTCACGAAGTTCAGGGCGGCATTGCGTGCTGGTGCAAAATCGCCGGGCCAAACCAGCTGCTCGACGCGGGCCCCTGCTGCCTTGGCGATGGCAATGGTGTTGTCTGTTGAGCCTGTGTCCACGATCACCATTTCGTCGGTGAATCCCTTCACGGAGTTCAAGCAAATGCCCAAGCGCTCCTGCTCGTTCCGCACGATCATTGAGAGGCTGAGCATGGCCCTTGGTACAACTGCGTCAGAGGCTAGGTCCGCTTAGTCGGTGAATTCGTTCGTGCTCACTGAAGCAGAAGCTGGATTCAGGAGTCTTTGGAGCAATTGTTGTTGGGCATCAGGCATTTGCCCGGGGCTGAAAGCAGCTGGGATTGATGGAGGGACTGCGTCCCTGAGTGCCTCCCAGACGTAGGGGCTTCCATACACCACAAGGCCAAACAGTCGATTCGCGTTGATCAGTTGTTTCAAGGCTTCAGTCCATGGTTCGCGAATGCTGCGGTTGGCTTGAAATGGATTGCCGCGTATGAATAACTGCAGAAATACAGGCCCACTGCCCAGGCGATTGAGCGCCAGGGGGGCTAGCGGATTTAGAGGGTCTTCCCATGGGGAGATTCCTAGTGGATGGCAGAGCAAGGGCTGGAATCCCAGGGATTTTGGAAGAGAGAGTGCAGGTGCCTCTGTGGGGAGCACCGGGCAGGGAAGAACACCATCCACCCGGATCAGGTTGATGCCTTTAATGGCCGCGACGCTTGAGGTTTTAGGGCTCGAAATGTCAAGGGACTCCTGCACCAGCTTCAAGGTGAGTGTTCTTTCGTCAGCTGTTTCGATCCTGTGGTCGTCGGTGGTCGAGGCCGAATCACTCGCTATCGAGATGGAATCCAAAGCAGCCTTTCGGCGATTTAGCGAGTCGTTCAGCCGAGACATGGGGATTCGACCTGAACGAAGCGCCACGCAGAGGGCATCGATAGCCTCGATCGCATCTGCTGGCATCAGAATGAGGTCAGCACCCGCGGCAAAGGCCAACACAGCGGCTTCGCCAGCAGAATGCTGAGCAGAAATCGCCTCCATGACCAAAGCATCGGTGACGATGAGGCCATTGAAACCAAGATCAACGCGCAGAAGACTGGTGAGCACGTCTGGAGAGAGGGTGGCCGGCCAATGTTGATCCAAAGATGGAATCAGCAAATGGGCTGTCATCACGCTGCTGACTCCCTCCTTGATCAGGGTGCGAAACGGTTGGAGCTCAAGGGCCTCTAGGCGTTGACGGCTGTGTTGCAGCACCGGAAGTTCCAGATGGGAATCGATGGCTGTGTCGCCATGCCCAGGGAAGTGCTTGGCGCAGCCCAGAACTCCTGTTGCCGCTAGTCCACGCTGAAAAGATCCCGCCAGCTCTCCGACCGTTTCTGGATCTTCTCCCCAAGCACGAACGTTGATCACCGGGTTGTCGGGATTGCTGTTGACATCGCAAACCGGAGCCAGCACCCAATTCAGCCCGCAGCGCTTTGCTTGATTGCCGCAACAACGTCCGTACTCTTCAGCGAGATGTACTGCCCGTTTCGGTACTTTCTGATGAAGGCGTCCAAGAGCCATGGGTGGCACAAGCCAGCTCGCCCCCTCAAAGCGCTGCCCCACGCCCTCTTCGACGTCTGCGCATAACAGGAGAGGCCTTCCTGCCCAGCGTTGAAAAGTGCGGCAGCGCTGCTGCAATTCAGTGGCTGTTCCACCGAGCAGAATCACCCCGCCGACCCCAGCCTCTAACAGCTGTTTGAGATCTTCATTGCTGAGTTCCCACCGGGGGTAGCGCCTTTGCCTGTCTGTGGCATGTCCGCTGGCCCTTATGACTAAAAGTTGGGCAACGGCCTCGCGTAGTTCACTCGCATTCATGGATTGTCAGAGGGTTCGGCTCCTTCTGGAACCTCTCCTCGTTCATCCCGTTCGCGTTCGAGTTCACCGAGTAGATGGAGCACTGTTGTGCCCTTTTCAATCCCAAGATCAAGTTTGAAAACAACCTCTGGAGCTCGACGCATTTGCAGCCGGCGACCTAGCTCTCCACGCAGGTATCCGCTCGCAGCTTGAAGGCCGTCCATGACTTCATCGCGTTGAGCCTGCTCTCCGAAAACGCTTACAAAAATTCGGCAATGTTGAAGGTCTCCACTGACTTCAACTTCGGTAATGCTCACCATCCCTTGGTGAACCCGTTCATCGCGGATCCCGTTCACGAGCAGCTCGCTGGTTTCCTTGCGGATTAAGGCGGCAACGCGTTCAACTCGACGTCCCTGGGCCATGTTCAGCTCAGTGGTGCTGAGGTCACCATGGCACGGAGCACTAAGCCAAGGGTGATAAACCCACTAATTAAGGCGCCGATTAGAGCCACAGCTGTGACGGGATTGCTGCGTCGCTGGGCTAACGGCTCGGCAACGGAGTTGATCACGCCAAGACTGAAGGCAATGAGAAAGCGCGGGTAACGCGTCACATTGACGAAAAACTCGCGCATGGTCCTGGCGGGGAAATCAATCTGATAGCTACTCTGCCCTTCCTAGGGCAAGGACGGCCATGCTTGAGCTGCATCAATTCCGTCATTCCGCGTTCTGCCTGAAGGTGCGGATGGCATTACGTGCCAAAGGTTTGAGTTTTCAAGAGGTGGAGGTCACGCCAGGAATTGGCCAACTTGCCGTGTTCCGATTATCCGGGCAAAGGCAAGTGCCGGTGCTTGTGGATGGGGAAACGGTGGTGGCTGATTCCACTGCTATCTGCCGCTACTTGGATGAGCTTCAGCCGGAACCGCCACTGATTCCCAAAGATCCTCGGGCTGTCGCTCAAATTCAATTGATTGAAGACTGGGCCGATACAACGTTGGCAGCATCTGTTCGCTCAGCTTTGCTTCAGGCTGCGGTGGATGATTTTGATTTGCGTTCTGCTTTGCTGCCTGATGACGTGCCTGGCCCTATTCGCCAGGTGATGACGGGTGTCCCGACGGGTTGGCTCAATGGGCTGAACGAGCTGTTTGGGCAGGAGGAACGTTCAGCGATGCTCAACAACCTGATCGCTATGGCGGATGCGCTGACTTCGGAGAGCGTCTTGGTCGGCAACGCGCTGAGCTTGGCTGACTTGGCCGTGGCTGCGCAGTTATCACTACTTCGCTTCCCAGCCTCCTCTGGACCTCTTTTGGCAGGTCGTGGTGTGCCCGGTATCAGTGATCACCCTCGACTTCAGTCCCTGTTTAATTGGAGAGATCAGCTGGATGATCGCTTGTTCCAGCCAGATCCTTCACCCGTGTGAGTGTGAGTTTGTAACGGCTACTTCGTTGCACAAATGATTGGCCGGTTTCCCCTGGAGCCGGATAGGTCTGTTGCCATTGCTCGGCACAGATTCGATTAATACCGTCAGGAGCTTCCAACTCGGGGCAAGGTTCGTATCGGCTAAGGGTTTCGATCCTGCTGAGTCTTGGTGCTCTAGCTCCGTGCATGACCTGCAGAACAAGCTCATCACTCAGAAATGAGGAAGTGGCGATCGAGGTTTGTCGTCGCCCGATCACGGTTGTTTCCAGCAGACGATCGCCGGTTAGTCGAGCGAGTTGACGATTCACCTGCCCAGGTGCTTGCTCCACATTGATCAGTTGCACGCCTAAAAGGGCCCTCCCAACGGATCTGGCATTAAAAGGACGATCTCCAACAACATCGTCGCTCTGATTCAGCTGAAACCGGGCTAAATGACGCAGGGGAGGCAGTGATTCATCAATATCTCCGTTTTCCAAAAGATCAAGGCTTTCAACGTTCCAAAGCCCTGCAAACCAATCTGGATAGATCAAATCCTCTTTTGCTTTAGGTCGTGGGAGCGGTGCGGGATTTGACCAGGATGGCCATGCTTCGAGACGGGCTGCGAGCTGAAGTCTGCTTTGGTTATTAACTGCTATGGCCGTTTTTGCCGGCCCAAATAAAAGGAGCACGGCCATGATCAGTGCCAGAAGTGGCCGTGTCATGTCCGATCCCCTCATTCGTGCTTGTGATCACTATGTGGTGCTTGAGCCTGGCAAGCCCGAACGACTGCTCAGTTCCGACGACACCCTGACATGGCTGACGGAAAAGTTGGAGGAGATGTCAGTGCTGCCAGACGATTTGCGAGGTTTTGGGTCATCTGCTGCTGCTGCCTCAAGGCTGATGGATACAGCTTGTGATCTCGAATTGGCTCCTGGTTTCAATCTTCAGTGGTTTGCGGTGCGCTTGGAGCCTGGGACGTGAGCTCGGCCGGTTTGAGAATTCCCGGGATGCTCTCCAAAATGGTGTTAGCAACGGAGCTCACAGTCTCGTCGCGCACCGATATCCGTAAGTCGGCTTCGGCATAGAGGGGTGTACGAGCTTCAAGCAATGCATCTAGAGCGGCAGCAGGGTCGCCTTTTTGAAGGAGTGGTCTCGCGCCTGGGTCAAGAGTGAGACGCGCTAACAATTGGTCCCGTTCCGGAGCGAGCCAGATCACGATTCCTTGGTGAAGCACACCCCAGTTTTCGGGTCGTGTGACCACACCTCCGCCCGTGGCAACAACGAGTGAATGGTGCTCACCGATGGCCCGGAGCACCTGACTCTCAAGTGTTCGGAAGCCCTGCTCGCCTTCCGTCTCAAAGATTGTTGCTATGGGACGTTCCGCCAGCGTTTCAATGACTCCGTCAGCGTCAACGAAGCCATAACCCAGACGTTTAGCTAATGGTCTCCCGGTGCTGCTTTTGCCACTTCCCATCATCCCGATCAGATAGAGGTTGCGGCCGCCCAGGCGGGACTTCAAGGGGTGTGCTTTGTTGGTCGCGCCGTCAGCCATCAGTTCGGCAGGTTGGAGAATTCACTAAGATGATGATTGGTCTGACTGCGTCATGACTAATGCCATCACGACGGCACCGCACGGCCAAGGTCGTGGATGTGTCATTACACGCCGAGCCTGTTTCAGCGCTAGTCACCGTTACTGGTTGCCTGAATTGCATGCTGACGACAATGCCGCCCGATTCGGGTCTTGTGCCATGGCCCCTGGCCATGGTCACAACTACGAGCTGATTGTGTCCATGGCCGGTGGTCTTGATGCAAACGGCATGGTGTTGAACCTCTCTGAGGTCAAGCATGCGATCCGATCACAGGTCACCGAACAACTCGACTTCCGCTTCCTTAATGAGGCTTGGCCGGAATTCGATGTCACCAGTTCTGAGGGCTGTCTTCCCACCACCGAAGCGCTCGTAAGAATCATTTGGTCTCGGTTGGCCAATCAGCTCCCTCTTGTGGCGCTGCGTCTCTATGAATCATCAGGCCTGTGGGCCGACTATCTCGGACAAGCCATGGACGCCTATCTCACTATCCGCACTCATTTCGCGGCTGCTCACCGTCTGGCGAGACCAGAGCTGAGTCAGGAAGAAAATGAACAGATCTACGGCAAATGTGCCCGCCCCCATGGACATGGACACAACTATTTGGTTGATGTCACAGTCCGCGGCACAATCGATCCACGCACTGGAATGGTTTGCGACCTTGCAGCCCTTCAGCGTCTCGTGAGCGATTTGGTCGTTGAGCCTTTTGATCACACTTTCCTCAACAAGGATGTAGCCCACTTCTCAGAATGTGTGCCTACTGCCGAAAACATTGCCCTTCATATCGTTGACCGACTGACCTCTCCGGTCAGAGCAATCGGTGCTCAATTGCACAAGGTGAGATTGCAGGAGAGCCCAAACAATGCAGCTGAGGTTTACGCCGAGGCTCCTGCGCTTAACGCGATGCCTGAGGCGATGCATTGCGTGGTCAACGGCTAAGCCTTGCTCAACGTGGAGCGGTCGGCGGTACGGCTGGTACTCGCAGTCAGCTTGGATGGACGGCTTGCCCCTGCATGCGGAGGGGCTGCTCAGCTTGGCGGTGAAGGCGATCGATATGTGCTGGAGCAGGCTTTGGCCTGGTCAGATGCAGTCCTCATAGGTGCGGGGACACTCCGGACTCATCACTGCACCTGTCTGATTCATGACGAACAGCTTTTAAATCAACGAAAGCACCAAGGAAGGCCATTGCAGCCCACGGCTCTAGTGGTGAGCCGCCATCCTGATTTTTGTCTTGAGTGGCCCTTTTTTCAACAGCCTATTG
>MDTC01227145.1_pt1 | contig 19301 bp, 18 predicted proteins | sample 811181 | NCBI WGS metagenome assembly MDTC01 (sample SAMN05326644, study PRJNA326480) | marine metagenome | isolation source: seawater | place: Pacific Ocean: North | collected 2011
ATTGCGCAAATAAAGTTTTTTAAGCGTGGAAATGGGCTGAGCCTTCGTTGAACTGAGAAAGCAGGTAAGTTACGATTTAGCAATCCGTGCATTTTAGGAGAATAAAATGAGCCTTAGTCAAAAATACAAAGCAGTATTTGCCAATTGGGACAAAGAAGTCTTTAGAGATATTCATCATGAGGACTTTATGTTTATTCGAGAAACCGAACTTCTAACACTAGATGATCATGTGGAAAATTTGGATAAGTTGGCACTAACAACAAACTTTTTGAAAAATACCCAAAATGGTCAGTTGATTCACGAAAATGAATATGTTTTCGAAAATCGATGGAAAGAGAAAAACGAAATGGTTACCGTGGTTATTCTCATCAAGAAAGGTAAAGCTTGGAGGCAAATAGTAAACAGAGTGCCGATAGACGAAGCCGCCTAATATGAGAGCAGCCAACAAAGAATACACTTTTCAAAAACCGTAGCCGCCCTAACAAGGGTTTTTCTAAGCTACTGATACCATGTTAAGATTTTGGCAGTGCAGACAGTCTCGAGCTAGCCTGTCTCACAGCATTTTCCCTGTTAACAGGGAATTTACAGGGAAAAACGTGCGCTTTGGGTCGATATTGGCCGTTTTCTGCTGATTTGGTTCTGAATCGTACCACAATAACAGCGCCTTACAGGCCGTTTCCCTGTTAATTAAAAAACAGGGAAAATTAATTCCGGAACAGCGAAAGAAAACCAAAGAACAGGGAAGCCTCATTTCGCCCCGAAAGCATGACTTCTCAATCGACAAGATCAACCGCCGCGAAGTCCGCTTGCACCAATTGCAGTCATTGATGAAGAGCGCTGCCAATGGCGGCTTGGAAGCCAAAAGTCCCGGAATGGTTCGATGCGGCTAATGTCCCCTTTACCTCGGCTCGCCCCGCAGCAGCGAATGAATCATTTCGATGTAGCTTTGTCCAAAAACCTGATCTGGGTTTTGATCAAACGAAAAAATGCCGACAATCCTGGGCTTGCGTGTAACTCCCACTTCGCGAACGCGGTGCATGGAGTGTCGGCCATTGAAGAAAGTTAAAGTACCCGGTCGTTGTTCGACGCGGAGACCGAACCTATCTGGGTCGCCAAACAACTGTTTCACACCGGCATAATTCTCATTTGCTTCTGACCGAATGTGAGGGGCATATTCAAACTCCCCACCGATGTCCGGGGACTGGAGCAGTAGCGTCACCACACCATCGTTGGGGTCATAGTGCCACCCGTCGTTGTCTCCCTCAAATGCGACTTTGTATGTCAGGCCAAGATGCGGACATTGGCTTTGGTGAAGCGTTTCGACTCTGCGGACACGGCGCACAAACTCTTTTAGTTCGGGCCAAAGGAACATCACGCGTAAGTCACTGTTATTCGGAATCTGGTAATTCAAAATCTGGTTATTGCTGTTCTTGTGTTCCATCGCCCGCACGGATTGTGCAACCGGGTCGTGGTCGGCATCGAAGTCAGGATCGGGATAGGTCTTCCTGGGCTTTCCAATGAAGCGATATGAGGTCGGGACCAGATCGTTTGCTTCGGCTGACATTCTTTCAACGGCTTCTGGCCGAATGAAATCGTGCAGCGCCGAAGCGGCATTTTCATCGAGGTCACTTTGACACTTTCGGATAAGCGCCAGCCCTTCTTTCTCGTCGAGGCGATGCAATGGATAACGATCCAAATCGAAAATCCGGTTCATTTCTTTCAACGAAAGCCGCGCTGAATGCTGATCTGAGGACAGAACTGTCTTCTCCATCACAAGTCTCCTAGCAAGAAATTCATCCTATCCGCCGATCCCAGGAATTCTTGGACCAACAGAGTTCGTGCAAGAAATAGGCTATGAACCCAAGAACTGTTCCCACGAATGGAATGCTGCCGCCTGCTGATGCAGAGCCGGTGATAATCCATCCAACAAGCAGCATTACTCCAAATCCTGACACTTGCCAGGTCGTAGCCTGCACAACCAATCTTTGGTTTGTATCCATGTCTCCTGTCCATAGTTTGGTTTCAGTACTAAATATCGAAGCAGTGAGGTCACGAGAATTGGGCAAATTCGCTGCAAAAAGTTTGCGGTGCAGTGTTTAATCTGCAATACATACTTTAGATGGCAAAGCGAGACCGACATGATCTTTTCAGACTGCGCTTACAGGAGGCGATGTCCGCCGTAGGCATATCCAAAAGTGAGCTTGCTCGTGCAACAAGTGTCGACCGCTCCACAATTGGTCAGCTCTTTAAGAGTGACCTCCCCAGAATGCCGAATGCGCAATTGGCCGCAGACATAGCTTCAACACTGGGGGTCAGCACGGATTGGTTGCTAGGGCTTACAAATCAACCCGACAAACCGGGTGATATCCTTGCATCAGCGCTTTCACTTAGTCCGGCAAAGAGAACATCGGCGGACGTGCAAATCCTCGACTGGCACCGTGAAACCGCGGGAAGCAAAGTCCGTCATGTTCCCGCAACACTACCCGAGATGCTGAAGACAGATCATATGTTGGCATGGGAATATTCATCAATACCGTCAGATGTGGTTGAACAAGTCAGAACATCTGCCAAAGCCCAATTCGAATGGGTAAAATCAGGCGGGGCTGACTACGAAATTGCAATGCCCGCGCACGAACTGACAGCATGTGCAGAAGGCAGCGGATACTACGCCACACTTGAACCGGAACATCGGGCCGAGCAATTAAGTTTGCTCGTCCAGCGAGTTGATGCAATGTTCCCGCGCCTAAGGTTATTTGTTTTCGATGCCCACCAGCTTTATAGCGCACCGGTCACGATTTTTGGAAACAGACTGGCGATTCTCTACGTTGGCCAATGTTATCTTGCATTGCGAGAACAGCAGAGAGTTTTAGCATTGACGGATCACTTCGATTGGCTGATCCGGGGCAGCACGATTGATGCGCGCGATGCGTCTCAATACATCAGGTCGTTGATGGGTGCTCAAGGATTGTAAGCTCCCTCAGTTCTCGGTATTTCGCGGCGTTTCCCATGCCTCAGAAGCAGACATTAAGAAGGTGGTTGTGTGGGTCTTCTTTGTCCCACATAGTTGCCGTTCGCTGTGCGCTACACGAAGGTCAGCAAGGCGGGAGCATTGATATTTGCCAACAACTGAGGAGCGTTTTGTCAAAATTCAAGGAACCCCGCATCGAATGGAATTCGCTCGATTTGGCCATCTATATCGATGATGTTCAGGAAGTTACCCATTTGGGTAATTGTGGCAACAGGAGTTTCCGCAGGCCAAGGCACCACACCGGTAACGTGCTTAACTTCTACAATTTCACCAAGGGAAATGGCTCCTGGGGCGGTCAAGTCACTCTCGTTTGACAGGCCAAGCATTTGACTTGCCGCACCCTCTTCAACGCCAAGGCAATGGTGGTGGCGGCCCGACCACGGCGCATAGTCGCGACCTCCATGCGAATGCCACAGCATTGTCATTGGCAAGTGACGCGGGTTGCGCAAAGACAGGAACAGATCACCCTGTCCGCTTCGAGTCACCGCTGTCCAGCCAAGCGTCTGGCCGTCCGCTTCGAGTCCCGCAACAAAATCCTCATGTTCTGGGGCCCATGGGAAAGTGGTCAAATCAATCGTCTCGTTACCCCCGGGGAAAACTTCAGCTTGGCCCTTCGCCGGATACCTCAGTGCAGACCGGCCGCGCGCCGGGTCTGGCTCCAGTGCGGAAGCCGGCGTTTCCCACCAGCGTTTTGGCGATGTGCGGATATGTCCACCCTTGCGAAGTGAAACGTTGGCATGATTGGCAACAGAAACTGTTCCTGCGCCACCCTCAAACCTGTGACATTGATAGACGAACGGATGTCCGTCGCGAAGTGAGAGTGTCTTGGTCAATTGGGCACCGAAAACACGCCGCTGCAAAGTCGCCATGATCGTAGCGGCCCCAGCCCGCGCATCCCATGCAGAATTGGGAGGCCAGCCGTGGTTTGGCGATGCCCCCTCTCTCGCTGCAAATGGCGCGCAGAAAAAATCTCCGCCAAGCCGCGCGAGATGTGGGTCGGCCCCTGCTGGTATCTCCTCTCGGTCAACCCAAGGGGCGCGATGCAGGGGCGCGATGCCCCCTGCTTCAAATCTTTCGATGATGCCCAGAGTCGGATCGAAATCGAGCGTAATCCCAACCGCCGCAATCCTCATGCGCTGTCATCCACGCTCGGCACATCTTTGTGTAGCCATTCCTGATAGGGCTTGGCCGTCGCCGGCAACTCCTTGCGCAGGAAATACCCCGGCTCGCACCGTTGGCGCATCACTGCGCCGAACAGCTCTTTATAGGCATCGGCAATGGATGTGTTGGGTGCGGGAAGGTCATCCTTGATCGCGTCATGCAGGTCGGGCAGCGCGTGATAGGGGACCATCGGGAACATGTGATGTTCCACGTGGTAGTTCATGTTCCAGTAGATCCAGCGGCTGATCGGGTTCATGTAAACCGTGCGGGAATTCAGGCGATGATCTACGACATCCTCGCTCAACCCGCCGTGCTGCAACAGTCCCGTCATCACAAAGTGCCAGCAGCCATAGGTGCGTGGCCCGCCAATCAAAAGCACAGGAACCAGCGCAGCCCAGCCATAGCCTGCCACCAACATCACCAAGACTGCTACCAAAACGAGGGTATAAATACCCAGATGAACCCGCGCCCAGAAAATGGCAATGCCTTCTTCGCTTTTGGGCAAATATTCCCATTCGTCATCGCTGAAGCGGCCGACGGCATTGCGGGCAAGGTTCCGCATGCTATCACAGGTGTCCACAAGTCCAGTAAAAGCCAGTGCCTTAAGCACCAGACCCACAGGCTGCATCCATGCAATCTCGGGGTCGCGCCCCACGATCAACGTATCGGTGTGGTGGCGCACATGGCTCCATTTCCAAAGCACGGGGTTGCGCATGATCTGGAATGAGGCAATCTGGTAGATCACCTTGTTCATCCAGCGGGTTTTGAAGGCCGTGCCATGACCACATTCGTGCCAACGGGCATCACAGGCCGACCCATAGACCACACCATAGGCAATCCAGAATGGCCATGCGATCCAACTGCCCCAGAAATAAATTCCACTCGCCGCGAGGATGACATGCAAAGCAATCCAAATGGCCGTGTCGCGCACCGCGGGCGCGTCCTTTTTCTGGATCAATGCCTTGAAATTCTCTCGCGACAGGTCGCTATGATACCATTTGATCGCGGCCAAACCCGCCGCGATGGCCCGCTCGGTGTCGGTTCCTGTCAAGGAGTAATCGCGTGGCTGATGCGCGGAATATGTAAGGTCTGGCGAAGTGCTCATTGGAGCTCCGATGGATAGGTCGCCCAAGATTATCAGATTGCAGCACCAGGACAAGCAACGATCACATCAGATTACATCAGCGACTTGATTATTTCAAGAAATGTGGTCTGATGCGCCCATGCCCCGTGCAACGATTACGGATATTGCAGCCCGATCTGGGCTTTCGACAGCGACGGTTGACCGTGCGCTCAATGGCCGTGCGGGGGTCAGCGCCCTAAACCGTCATCGCGTGATGCAAGCCGCGCAGCGGTTGGGCTACCTTCCTTCGCTTGGGACAATGCCGATGCCTGCACGGCCCGTTCGGATTGCACTCCTAGCGCCACATCTGGATCGCGCATTTATTGCGCTGGTTGCCGAAACGATCAGCACGCAGGCCGCAAAAAACCCGCTGGTGTCGTCGTGCCGTATCATCCCCCTTCGCAGCTTGTCATCCGAAGATCTACAACACGCCATTGATGCCCTAGATGACGTCGAGGCCGTCGCGGTCATTGCCACCGACACGCCCCAGAATCGAACGTCCCTTAACGTTCTCGTAGGGGCTGGGGTGCAAGTCGTGACATTGGTCACTGATCTGACGGGAACCGCTCGAGCGTTCTATGTCGGTGTGGACAATCATGCAGCGGGACGAACGGCGGGCCGGATCACCCGCCTTTTGGCGGCTGGACAGTCTGGCCCAGTAGCTGTCTATGCGGGCAGTCGGGCATTTCTGGGTCATCAACAAAGGGAAGACGGGTTTGTAAACCATCTGAACGCCCATCCAGACCTTTCAGTCTTGCCCACGGTAGAAACCCAAGAAGACGCAACAACTGTGCAGTCGGCTGTCACGACCCAGTTGCGCCAGACGCCGAACCTTGCCGCGATCTATTGTGTTGGCGCTGGGAGACGCGGGATCATTGAAGCATTGAAAGGGCGGCCGGATCGACCTTTCGTGGTGATGCATGATCTGACAGATGTGTCCCGTCAATGGTTGGAAACCGGACAGATCGATGCGATTATCGACCAGAACGCACAGCTTGTAGGGGAACAGGCCGTGCAATATATGCTCGGCGCAATTGCGGGCTCGCCCGTGGCTCTTGGACTGAAACAGGTCGATCCAAGGCTCATCTTGCTCGAAAATCTACCACAGGAGGGCGCACTATGAGTTCGCTTGAAGGAAAAGTCATTCTTGTGACCGGCGCAGCGCGGGGCATTGGTGCCACGATTGCAGAGCACCTGTCGCACTCTGCCGAAGCGCTGATACGGACCGACCTTGCCGACATGTCTGCCGATCTCTCCTGTCCGGTCGAAACGATCCCCGCCGACTTGTCAGACCCAAACGCCTCGCCACGGATCATAGCTGCAGCGCTAGAACGTTTTGGAAGGATTGATGGTTTGGTGAATGCGGCGGGGCTAACAACTCGAGGCAGTTTTCTTACCCCCGATCCGTCCCTGTTTGACCACCTGTTCGCGGTCAATGCGCGGGCGCCCTATCAACTCATGTCGGGGGCGATTGCCGATATGCGGGGGCGGTCTGCTGCGGGTACCATCGTGAACATCCTAAGCATCAACGCCCACTGCGGCGCCAGTGATCTGACAGTCTATGCCGCCAGCAAAGGTGCGTTGCAAACACTCACAAAGAACGCCGCTCAGGCCCATATGAGAGACCATATTCGCGTGAACGGCATCAATCTGGGTTGGGTGGATACCGAAACGGAACGTCATTTACATGACGTGACGCTTGGAAAAGGTACTGGTTGGCTGGCTGAACAAAGCGCAGATTTGCCCTTGGGGCGCTTCGTCAGTGCAGATGATGCGGCACGGCTTACGGCCTATCTACTGTCAGACGCTTCAGCGCCATTGACGGGGGCGGCGATTGACCTTGAACAAAAAATCGTCGGTGCGCCCTAAGCCGGCGCCGGGCCAGTCGTTCCTCGTTCCACCAGTGTCACGGGGACCACCTCGCCCTTCGTTTCATGCCCTGCCAGTCGAGCCACAAGGAGCTCCGCCGCACGTCGTCCAAGCAAGCGCCGTTCTTGTCGGATCGTTGTCAGAGCAGGATCATAGAATGCAGCCATCTCAATATCATCGAACCCGATGACCGACACATCCTGCGGGACGCTCAGTCCGCCTTCGCGTAACCCTGTGATCACCCCAATAGCCGCCGTATCAGACGAACAAAATACCGCTGAAGGACGTGGATCAGTGCAAAGCAAACTGCGGGCCGCCGCCTGACCCGATTCGATCGAGAAATCACCTGGGAAAATGACGGGAGGTTCCAGTCCAAACTTGGAACACTCTTCTTCCAGCCCGCGCTTGCGCGACAGGGTCAGCACATTGCAAGGCGGCCCCTCGACATAGGCGATGCGGCGGTGCCCAAGCGCGTGTAGATGCTGCACAGCGAGCCGTGCGCCGTTGGCGTTGTCTACCACAACGGCGGGAAAATCCGCCCCCTCGACCCATTCGCATAGGAACACGATACGCTTGTCGACGCCGCGTGCTTTGCATTGATCCAGCGCTTCTCGCGACAGAGACCCATCCAAAGATATCGCGCCGTCGATGCGCCCGTCACGAAAATAGTTCGCCAAAGCGTCATCAACCAGCGGATTATCCTCTGTATCGGTCAAAAGCAGAGCATAATCAGTGCCATGGAATCCTTCGGCCAATCCTGCAAGAATCTCGGAGTTGAACGGTTTGCCAATGTTGTGCACCATCGCCAACACCGCCCCGGCCCTCTGCATGCGCAGGTTTTGCGCAGCCCGATTCAAGCGAAATCCAGTGGCCCGCACGGCATCCTCAACCGCTTTGCGAGTCGCCTCGGACACGCGTTCGGGGCGCGACAGCGCACGGCTAACCGTCGCGGTGGACACGCGGGCTGCACGGGCAACATCTTGAATGGTGGCGGGTTTGTTAATCGGCTTGCTCCGCTGAATAGTGAAATCGTCACTTGACTCGAATCAGGTTTGAAGTCCAGCATGCAATCGATTACATAATTTAGCAATGTCCTCAATTGAAGATGTTATCGATTGTATGGCGCCAAGAAAGTGGCGTCAGAGGGGAATGAGTGAATAACGCCAAGTTCCATAAGACTGCTCAATTTGCCTATGATTTCGCAGACACATCCGTGATCGTCATAGGGGCAAGCCGGGGTGGCATTGGCTCCGCGATTGCCGACACTTTTGCTGCGTCCGGTGCCGATGTGACGATCACCGGCGTTGAAGTTGAAGCTTTGGGTACCTCCTTGGACTACTTCCAGCTCGATGTCACCGATACCGTTGCCGTTCGCTCCTTTGCCAGCGGTCGGCCCTGCGATGTTTTGGTCAATTGCGCAGCCATCACCAAACGCGGTGAAGAACATGCGCCGGACTTCTTCTCTCATGTTCTGGACGTCAACCTGACAGGGTCATTTCGCTGTGCAGAGGCGCTGCACGACGCTATGAAAAACGGCGGGCGCATAATCAATGTGGCGTCCATGTATGCGCGTTTCGGATCGCCGCAAAATCCGGCCTATGGTGCTTCCAAGGCAGGAATTGAACAACTAACCAAGTCGCTCGCTATCGCTTGGGCGCCCGATGGCATTCGTGTCAACGCAGTCGCCCCCGGCTTTATCGTCACTGAACAAAGCGCCCGTGCCCGAGAAGATGCAGCATTCACAGCCATGATTGAAGCTCGGACACCATTGAAGCGGTGGGGGCAGACCCAGGATATCGCGGGGGCGGTGATGTTCCTTGCCTCCGATCAAAGCGCGTTTATGACAGGGGCAACTATCCCCGTTGATGGGGGGTATAGCGTTGTCTGACATCTCAGGTTTTACCGCAGCAATTCTCGGCACGGGTTTCATTGGCGGCGTTCATGCCCAGATGTTGCGCCGCGCTGGCGTGCAGGTGCGCGGGATGCTTGGGTCATCTCCTGAACGGGGCATGGCGGGCGCCGCAGCCCACGGTGTGCTTCATGCCTATGATACGCTGGACGATGTCTTGGCCGATGATGCGGTTGATGTCGTTCACGTCACCACCCCCAACCATGCCCATTTTGAGCAGGTAAAGGCCATTCTGGCCGCCGGAAAGCACGTCATCTGCGAAAAGCCGTTGGCGGTGACCTCCGCCCAAAGTGCTGAAATGGTTCGGCTTGCAGAACGCTCCGGCAAGGTTTGCGCGGTCTGCTACAACATCCGGTTCTATCCGCTGAACCAGCAGGCTCATGGTATGGTGCAGGCCGGCGATGTTGGCATGCCAAGATTTATTACGGGACATTATCATCAGGATTGGCTGGCAGAGACGACGGATTGGAATTGGCGGCTTGAGGCCGACAAAGGCGGTGCCTTACGCAGCGTCGGTGACATCGGCACCCATTGGGTCGATCTGACAAGTTTTGTGACCGGATTGAAGCCCGAGGCCGTAATGGCTGAGCTGATCACCTTCCTCCCTGAACGCCAAAAACCCAGCGACGCGGTTGAAACCTTCTCAACCGCGCAGGGAGGCACTAAACCTTTTGCTGTTGATACTGATGATGCCTCCATGATCCTGATCCGCTATGGCGATGGCGCCCGCGGCGTGATGTCCACCAGCCAGATCAACCGTGGGCGCAAAAATTCTCTGACATGGGACGTGGCTGGAGCAAAGGCCTCTATCGCTTGGGACAGCGAAACGCCGGATCATTTGTTCGTCGGGCACCGTGAGAGAGCCAATGAAACCCTAATGCGGGATTTCACCCTGATGAACCCCACAGGAACCGCCGCCGCCACACTGCCCCCCGGTCATGTCGAAGGGTTTGGCGACAGCTTTTTCGCGTTTTTCAACGCTGTTTACGCCGACATTGCAAACGGCACACGCAACAAAAGTGCGACTTGGGCGACTTTCGCAGATGGCCACGATGAAATGCTGTTTTGCGACGCCGTGCTACTTTCCGCCAAGGAAGAACGCTGGGTCACACTGAAAGAAATAGAAGGAAACCTCTGATGAAACTAGGCCTACTGACCGCTCCCTTCGAAGATACGCCGTTGAATGACGTAGCTGACTGGGCCGGACAAAACGGGTTCTCAGCGTTTGAAGTGGCTTGTTGGCCGGCCTCTGGCGGCGAGAAGCGCCGTTATGCGGGAACATCCCACATAGACGTTGACGGCTTGACCAAGGCCCAAGGCGACGACATCAAAGGCGGCTTGGCCGACCGCGGAATCGAGATCAGTGGCCTAGGCTATTACCCCAACCCATTGCACGCCGACGCAGATCACCGCGACGAAGTGATCGGCCACCTGAAAAAGGTCATAACCGCGGCGGGCACGATGGGCATTGGTGTGGTGAATACCTTTCTGGGAGGCGACCGTGCGCTCAACGTCGATGAAAACTGGACCCGCGCGCAGGATTTCTTCGCCCCCATCGTCAATCACGCCAAGGACACGGGCGTGACCCTGTGCTTTGAAAACTGCCCTATGATCTTTTCCAACGATGAATGGCCCGGCGGTCATAACATCGCCTATTCCCCGAAAATCTGGCGCCGCATTTTTGAAGAATGGGGCGAAGATGTGGGGATGAACTTTGACCCGTCCCACCTGATCTGGCAGTTCATTGATCAGACGCGGTTCATCAACGAATTTGGCCCGCGCATGGCCCATGTTCATGCCAAAGACGTGATGATTGATCGTGACGGGCTGTATGAAAATGGCACCATGTCTGCGGGCATGGGCTGGCAGATCCCGCGTTTGTGCGGGCTAGGTGATGTGGACTGGCACTCGTTCTTTTCTGCGCTCTATCGCTCGGGTTACGACGGGCCGATCATCATCGAACACGAAGACCGCCTATTTGAGGGCGCAGACGAAAAGATAAAGCGCGGCTTCGCGCTGGCTCGGGACGTCCTGAAGCCATTCATAAAATAAACCCAAGAGGAGGAAGACCATGAAGACCCTTTTTGCAACCACAGCAGCACTTGCCCTGACGGTATCCAGCGCATTCGCGGATGGCCACGCATCATACACGATTGGCGTGTCAAACACCGTTCAAGGCAACGGCTGGCGTGAACAAATGATCTGTGCGATGCGTGCGCAGGCGCTTGTCGAACCCCATGTCACTAATATCATCGTGGCCCACCGCAATACCGACAGCGCGGGCCAGCTTGAAGACATCAACAATCTTATCGAGGCGGGTGTCGACGCAATCGTGCTGAACCCGTCCAACCCCGATGCCCTGAACTCTGCGCTGGATGCCGCAATGGCGCAAGATATCGTTGTCGTCGCCGTTGATGCGGGCGTGACGGCCGATGGTGCCTATGTATTGTCCAACAATCAGGAGGAATACGCCTATCTTGGCGCCAAGTGGCTTTTCGAGCAGGTCGGCGGCTCCGGTGATATTGTTTACATGCGCGGCATTGCCGGCGTGTCTGCAGACACCGATCGTGACAACGGGTTCAAACGTGCGATGAAAGAATTCCCTAACGTAAACGTCGTGCACGAGGTCTTTACCGGCTGGCAGCAGGACCAAGGCAAGCAACAGATGTTTGATTTCCTTGCCACGGGCATTCCGTTTGATGGTGTCTGGACGTCCGGCATCGACAACGTGATCGTTGACGCCTTCGTTGAATCCGGCGTACCATTGGTGCCAATCGTCGGCGCAGACAACGCCGGTTTCGTCAGCATGCTGGCAAGTGTCGACGGCCTCTCTGGTGCCGCTGTGACAAACCCAGGTTCGGTCGGTGGTGCGGGCATCGCGCTCGCCGTCGATATTCTGGATGGCAACCCGCCAGAGAACCAAACCGTTCTTGTTGATCCCGTCCTTTGGGAAAACACCACGGATGCGGGGCGCGCCACGATTGCAGGCGCTCAGAACCCAGACCTTGATCCCGAATGGCCCGTTTCGGTCAGCATCCCAGGTTTCACCGACTATTCGATGGATCAGATTATCGCCTGCGAAGGCCCCTCCGAGGGATAAGGCGGCTGCAATTGATGACCTCCGGCCAATGTGTCGGGGGCATTCCCTATATTTCAGATTGGATAGGCATGTCTGACATCCCCCTTCTTGATGCGTCGGGCGTCACCAAAAGTTTTGGCGCGGTCAAGGCGCTGACTGACGCGAAACTGACGCTGTCCAAAGGGCAAGTAGTTGCCCTAATGGGAGCCAATGGCGCGGGTAAATCCACCTTTGTCAAAATCTTGACCGGTGCGTTGAAACCGACAGCAGGTCGGGTTCTTATCCGCGGGCAAGAGGCCTGCGTTGGCTCTCCTGCAGAGGCGCAGCGCTCCGGCCTTGTGCCCGTCTATCAGGAACCCTCGCTCATTCCCGATCTGAATGTGGCCGACAACCTAACGCTTGGCGATACGCCCGTGCAGGCCTTTCGCAACTGGGTCGAGGAATTGGGAATCGAGAGACTGAAACTGACCGACATGATCTCCGATCTGCCCCTCGCAACACTGCGCATCCTAGATCTGGCCCGCGCCTTGGCGGCAAAGCCGGATGTGCTTCTTTTGGATGAAATGACAGCCGCACTACCCACTGACCTAGTCGAGAACGTGTTGAAAACTGTTCGAAAACAGGCGGATGCCGGAATGGGCGTCATCTACGTCTCGCACCGTTTTACCGAAATTTCAAACCTCTGCGACAGCGCCACAATCCTTCGCGATGGCCGCACCGTGGGCGAATTGCCCATTGAACCGGGGGTTGAGGATCGCGCGGTTGAACTGATGCTTGGCGCCAAACTCGACCTTGGCAAACGCGATACAGGGGCCGCGCTGCGCAACGAAGGCACACCGCAATTGGCGGTACGGGGATTGGCGTCGGCCCCGAAACTCTCAGATGTGTCGTTTGATTTATTCCCCGGCGAAGTCCTCGGCGTCGTCGCGCTTGAGGGGCAAGGCCAGGATGAGCTTTTTAATGTGCTTGCCGGCATTACCCCGCCGACGGGCGGCACTCTGTCGGTGGACAATACAGTAGCCAGTTTTCACCACCCCAGCGACGCGATTGCGCGCGGCATCACCTATGTCCCCGGCAACCGCGCCGAGGCGCTTTTATCGCAACGCTCCGTGCGCGAAAATATCGCCCTGCCCTTTGCTGCGCGGGTCGCCAATTGGGGCCCGCTAAAACGGGGCATGGAAAAGGACCGCGCGGATTACGCGATTGAGAAATTGCAAATTGACACCCGCGCACAAGGCGAGGTGCAGCGCCTTTCTGGCGGAAATCAGCAAAAGGTCACGATTGGCCGTTGGATTGCCAAGGGCGTTGAAACCCTGCTGTTGTTTGACCCCACCCGCGGAATTGACGTGCGCACCAAGCGCCAGATTTATCCGCTTGTCCGCGAGTTGGCCGAACGGGGGGCGGCGGTGCTGATGTATACGTCCGAACTCGAAGAAATCCCGTTGGCCTGTGACCGTTGTATCGTGATCTTCAACGGCCGCGTCGTGGACATGATTGATGCCAAGGACGCAGATGAACAAACTTTGATGCGTGCCGCCTATGGCCTGACGGAGGTGGCATGACCCACGTGAGAAAACATGCATGGGTGATCAGCCTTGCCGCTCTACTAGCCGTGCTTTTGGCCCTGACCAAAATCATACAACCGGGGTTTGGCGCATCCGGGATTGAATCCCTAGCCCGTGCCGCCCTGCCCTTTGGTTTTGCAACGGCGGGCATGGCCGTGGTGATTATTGCGGGCGGAATTGATCTGTCTGTAGCCTCGATGATGGCCGTTTGCGCCGTGACAACCGCTGTTCTGATGGAACGTATGGCAGGGGTCCCTGCCCTGATCATCGTGCTTTTGGCGGGTGCTGGGATGGGCGCAATCAATGGCACCTTGATCATCCTGACCAAAGTGCCGGACATCGTGGTGACACTGGCTATGCTGTTCGTCTGGGAAGGCGTTGCCTTGTTGATCTTGTCATCACCGGGTGGGGCAACAGCAGATTGGCTCGAAGGGGCGATCCGGGGCTCATTCATATTCTCTTGGCTGCCGAAGGCCTTTTTGATCATCGCGATTGTCTCGGCCCTACTTTGGGGCCCCTTGCAGCGCACCAAACTGGGCCTGAGCATCTATGCCATCGGCTCGGACGAGTTGGCGGCATTCCGATCCGGCATCTCCATTGGGCGCTCCAAGGTTGCGGCCTATGCGATCTGCGGGCTGTTCTGTGCCTTTGGCGGACTGTCATTGGCCGCTTTGACAGGCATTGGTGAACCCGTCCCCGGTCCATACCTCATGGCCTCTATCGCGGCGGTGGTGCTGGGCGGCGTCGTATTGGGTGGCGGTAAGGGTGGCCTGTTGGGGCCCCTTATCGCTGTCTTTGTCCTGCGCATTATCCGCACCCTCTTGACGCTTATGGCCGTAGACCCCAATGTCACGACGATCATCGAAGGCGTGATCATGGTTGGCGTCGTCATGCTCGGCACCGCTCTGACCTTGAAAGGAACCCGCACATGAGCGTCGCTCCCAGCCATCAGCCCGATCCATTCCGTGAACGCTTTGGCCGCTATCTGGCCGGCAATCCGATGATCCCGCTGATCGTTTTTCTGGTGTTGCTAGTCGCCGCACTAGAGGTTATGCGCCCGGGCATTGTCACCCCGTTTCGCGCGGGTCGTGATGGGCTTCTCAGCATGTTCTGGATTGGCAATCTTGTGAAGTTCGCCATTCCGCTGGCCATGCTGGCCGCCTGTCAGGTTTTGACTATGCTCACCGCTGGTATCGACCTTTCGGTAGGTATCATCGCCACGGTCGCCGCATTTATCTGCGCCACGCTGTCTGGAACGCTTGGTGTGGCCCCTGCGGTGCTGGTCGCGCTGTCCTGCGGGATTATCGTCGGGCTTGTGAACGGTTTCGGCGTTGGCATCGTGCGGGTGCATCCTTTGATCATGACACTTGGCACCGGATTGATAGCAACAGGGTGTTTGCAGGTTTATCAAAGGCTCGTCATCAATGTAGGCTCCGAGGTTCCAGCCTTTCTGGGCTGGCTCGGCACGGGGCGGACGGCGGGCATGCCCAACGGGCTTTATGTGTTCATTCCCTTCGCGCTGCTTATCTTGTGGATCATGCGGTACACGGGGTTCGGGCGACTGTTGTTCGCAATGGGCTCAAACGAAAACGCCGCGCGGTTGTCCGGCGTGCGCGGTTGGCAAGTGCATCTGGCGCTATATGCATTGTCTGGCTTCATCGCCGCCGTTGCCGGGCTACTTTACCTTGGAATGATACGCCAACCCTCGCTTAGCCTTGCCAATCCGCTGCTGTTGCCCTCGGTCGCGGCGGCAGTGATTGGTGGTACCTCAATCTTTGGCGGGCGCGGCAGCTATGCGGGTGCGATCATCGGGGCGCTGATCCTGCGAGTCCTCGACACAATGTTGACCCTGCTACAAATGCCCGAGGGCGCGCGAACGGCCCTGTTCGGGGTTATCATCCTAGCCGTCACCGCCATTTACGTCCGCATCACAGGGAGCCGTTGACATGACCTTTCGCATCGCCGGGATCAGCTTTGATCACATGCATATGGGTGACCTTCTGCGCATGGTACACGAACACCCCGACGCCGAGATTGCTGCGCTCTACGATCCTAACCGCGCCAAGATGCAGGGCGCAATCGACACTTTCAACGTGCCCGAGGACCGCGTGTTCACCGAACTTGATGCCTGCCTAGCCGCTGGATCCTACGATATGGCTTTGCTTTGTGTGGCGACGGCCGAACACGCATGCATGACGGAACGCCTTGCACCACACGACATGCACATCTTCGTCGAAAAACCCTTTGCCGCCAGCGCCATCGATGCGCGGCGGATGATGGCGGCCATGGAGGGTACGGGTCGGCAACTTGCAATCAACTGGCCACTGCGCTGGGTCGAAAGCCACGTCACCGCCAAGCGCCTGATCGACGAAGGCTTAATCGGTGAGCTGCGCGAAACGCATTTTTATGATGGCAATCGTGGCCCGCTTTGGCACGGTGCCGACAAACAAGAGGTGACACCGCAAGAGGTCGAGCGCCTCAAACCCGATGCATGGTGGTATAAAAAAGCATCCGGCGGCGGTGCCTTGCTGGATTACCTCGGCTATGGAGCGACGTTGGGCACGTGGTATATGAACGGCAAATCCCCGAGTGAGGTTACATGCACCGTGGATGAGGTTCCCGAGATCGAAGTAGACCAACACGCCATTGCCGTGCTGCGCTATGACAGTGGTTTGTCGCGGATGGAAACTCGCTGGGGCACCTTCACAGACCCCTGGACCCACCAGCCGCAACCCACTTGTGGATTTACCTTTGTCGGCAGTGACGGGACCATTTCATCGCCTGACTATGCAACACATCTAAGCGTGCAGACCCGCGCGCGCCCTGAACTACATCAGATCGCGGTGGATCCACTGACCCTAGGCGAAAGAAACGGCATTGAATACGTGCTGGGCTGTCTTGCCCGCGGTGAACCCGTCGGCGGCCCACTTGACCCCACTCTCTGCCTGACCGCACAACGCATTGTCGACACCGCGGCACAGTCCGCGCTGGAAAAACGCACGCTGGCATTGCTGCCATGATCCCGTCGCCGCGCCGTAAGGACTGGCAGATAGGAGTCATCGGTACAGGCAGTATTTCTGACAGCCACCTGAACGCCTATGCCACGGATGGATGGCATGTCGCCGCCCTTTGGAACCGGACCCGCGAAACGGCTGTGGCCAAACGCGATGCATTGGCTCTAACCGCGCGGGTTGAAAAGGAATGGCAACAAATCCTTGCTGATCCGGCCATTGATATCGTTGACATAACGTTACACCCCGAACACCGCGCACCCATCATCGAGGCGGCTCTGAAAGCGGGCAAACACGTCCTTAGCCAAAAACCTTTCGTGACCAATCTGGGCAGCGGTGAACGCCTTGTTGCTCTGGCAGACGACATGGGCGTCAAGCTGGCGGTTAATCAGAACGGCCGCTACGCGCCGCATTTCCAATACATGCGCGACAGCGTACGCAACGGAAAGATTGGCACCCTGTCATCTGTTCATGCCCGTGTTCATTGGGATCACAGCTGGACCGCTGGCACCTCTTTTGACGATCTTGAAGACCTATTGCTGTATGACTTTGGCGTGCATTGGTTCGATTTCGTAGCCTCTATCGCGGGCGATCGGGTTCAAACGGTCACAGCCACCTCTACCCATGCAGCGGGACAGGCAAACCGCACGCCACTTCTTGCGCAGGCTCTGATCCGTCTCGATGGCGGACAGGCAAGCCTTGCCTTTGACGGCTTCACACGGTATGGGCCGGTTGATGTTACCACAATCACAGGATCAGACGGCACATTGCACAGCACTGGCCCCGATCTAAACACCCAAAATGTGACACTTATCAACGTACAGGGCATCGAAACACCCACCCTACGCGGGCAATGGTTCGATGACGGGTTTCGCGGCACAATGGGTGAACTGATGTGTGCAATCGAAGAGAATCGCGAACCGCTGAACGGCGCACGCGAAAACTTGACCTCACTAGCGCTCACATTTGCAGCCGTACACGCGAGGCAGCAGAACTGTGAGGTCGAAGTCGGCAGCGTTCGGGCACTGTTGAACATTTAGAGGAGGGCGAACATGATCCGCGCTATCGTCATCGGATTGGGAAATATGGGCCTGTCCCATGCTTTGGCCCTGCACGCGGCTAATGGGGTCGAAATTGTCGCTCTCGTAAATCGCTCTCCTCGCACCTTGCCCGACGAACTGAAAAACTGTCAATTTCTGACCGACATTGATGAGGCCTTTGCCCTTGCCCCCGATCTGGTCGTCATTGCCACCTATTCCGATAGCCACGCCCCCATCGCGATCCGCGCCATGGAGGCCGGGGCCCATGTTTTTGTCGAAAAACCACTCGCCACGACGCTGAACGATGCCCTCGCAGTGGTGGACACTGCCACACGGCTGAACCGCAAACTGATTGTTGGTTATATCCTGCGTCATCACCCGTCATGGCAGCGTCTGATCGCCGAAGCACGGGGTTTGGGCGGGCCTTACGTATTTCGGATGAACCTAAACCAACAAAGCGTGGGCGATGAATGGGCGACCCATCGTGCCTTGATGCAATCGACCTCTCCACTAGTGGATTGCGGTGTGCATTATGTAGATGTTATGTGCCAAATCACAGACGCCGCCCCTGTTCAGGTGCAGGGGATTGGCCTGCGGCTGAGCGATGAAATTCCCGAAGACATATATAACTACGGCCAACTTCAGGTGCGGTTCTCCGACGGATCAGTTGGATGGTATGAGGCAGGATGGGGCCCGATGATGTCCCAGACGGCCTATTTCGTGAAGGACATTGTCAGCCCCAATGGCGCTGTCAGCATTGTTGACGCTGCATCTGATAACAGCGCCGAAATTGAAGGCCACACGAAAGTGGGCGGCCTTCTGGTCCATCGCCTGTCAGGAGACGAACACATCACCCTCGAGGATGAACCGGGGCATCAAGCATTGTGCGACGCGGAACAACGGTTCGTTTTACGTGCGATTTTGGAGGACATCGACCTGACACGACACATTAACGATGCCATTCAATCCCTTGCTATATGCATTGCCGCCGACAAGAGCATTCGCATTGGGATGTCGGTTCAATTGTAGGTTCAACGATAGCCCCGTTTCGGAGCACATTAATCCGGTCCAAATTTCAGCCTATGAGCGCGCTTCTCCGTGTATTTGAAGACAGTCTATTTGAAACAAGGGATCAATACCTGCGTGACCTTGAGTTTCTTCTTTCAACATAGACAGCAAGGCAGCCGAGACAAAAACTCGCGTGGTCGTTTCTGGAATTGAAAGGGGCCATTTCATAGATGCTCAGAAAAATGTCAAAGTTTGCATGTTTTCGCCGCTGTTCACGGCGTCAGATTTCAGGCATTATGCCCTTTGAAACTCTTGCAACAAGGGCTCAAAACAGACCTTTTCTGCGCGGTGCACCAATGGCCGTTCTCCGCTATTTCCAGAAACAACTGGACTTCAGCGCGACATCGAGCGGTAGTGTTCGCACCTTTGATTTCGCCCGGAAATACCGGGCTCCACTCAGTACAAGGCGAAGGGTTGGCCTTCGTTGAAAGAGTGGAGAAAACGATGA
>MDTC01195035.1_pt1 | contig 19298 bp, 18 predicted proteins | sample 811181 | NCBI WGS metagenome assembly MDTC01 (sample SAMN05326644, study PRJNA326480) | marine metagenome | isolation source: seawater | place: Pacific Ocean: North | collected 2011
GTATTTTTTGTTTTTTGCATGAATAAAATGATAATTATTTGAAATGAATAAATTTTTTTTTATAATTTGTATAATAGTCTTTCTATTTAAAACTCAAACAGTTTTCTCAAATAATTTAATTTATGATGTTAATAATATTGAAGTAAGTGGTAAAATAAACAAGTTTTCTGATAAAGAAAAACTGATACATTCTGCATTTCAAAAAGCATTCAAAAATTTTATAAATAAAACTCTTCTTAAAGAAGATGCTGCAAGATTATATAAAACAAAAATCAATACAATTAAAGATCTTGTATTTGCATATCAAATTATCAAAGAGAAAAAAAATGAAAGCAAAGAAAATGTTTTAATTGTTAATATTAAATTTGACCAAAAAAAAATAAGTAATTTCTTAGCTAAAAATAAAATTTCATATGCAGATGTATCAAACATATCATTAACATTACTACCGGTTTTTATTAAAGATAAAAATATTTTAATGTTCACCGAAAATTTTTTCTACAATAATTGGCTTAAAAATGAAAATGAAATTGAAATAGCAAACGTCGAAGATATATTAATTAGTTACAATTTGGCTTTAGAAAATATTGAAGATCTTCAATATATTAATAGAAATAAAGAAAATTTGGAATTGATTAATGTGAATGAATTAACATCTCTTAAAGATGCTAGCAATTATACATTTTTACTCATTTATTTCACTGACGGTAAATTTAAAGCATATGTTAAAACCTCAATTGCAAACAAAGAAATTGATAAAAGTTTTAATTTAAAAATTTTTCCAAAAAATGAAAAAAAAACATATGAAGAAGCTATTGTAACTTTAAAAGAAGAAATTAGTCAAATTTGGAAAAGTCAAAACTTAATAGATATTAATACACCTTCCTTCTTAGATTTGTTTCTAGATATTAAACAAACAAATGATTACTTAAAACTTGTTAATATTTTTAATTCCATAGATTTAATCGAAAATCATTCCGTTCTTGAGATGACAAATGAATACATAAAAATAAGATTAAAATATAAAGGCAAAGTAAGTAAACTAAAAGAAAAGTTAATGGAAAATAAGATTAATATAAAAATTAAAGATAATATTTGGAGAGCAAGGTTAAATTAAAAATGAGTCAATTAATTTTTAAATTCCCATTTAAAACTAATTATTTTGAAGAAGATTTTTATGTTTCAGAAAATAATTTTGAAGCATATAAACTTATAGAAAGCTGGCCTAAATGGTCGAGTAAATTTATAAATATTTTTGGACCGTCAGGTTGTGGTAAAACACATTTAGCTAATATTTTTAACAAAAAAATTAATTCTTTTTTTATAAGAGCATCAGAATTAGATAATAACTCTTTATCGATTATAAAAGCAAAGGAGTGTTTGATCATTGATGCATACAAAAATAATGTTGAAGAAAAATTATTTTATTCTGTCTTAAACCAGTCTTATTTATCTAATCAATTTATCATTATTAATTCTTTAAAACCGATCCAGTCTTTTGAGGTTAAGTTAAAAGATTTAAGCTCAAGATTTAGTAGCTTCGTTAATATCAGTATTGATTTGCCGACAGACGAGTTAATAAAAGTGGTCATAAGCAAAAACTTTTCTGATAAGCAGGTTAAAATAGAAAATAAGCTTCTAGAGTATATTGTAAAAAATATTGACAGATCGTACGAAGCTATATTTGATTTAATTAATAAATTAGATGACTTTTCTTTATCTGCTGGAAGATCTATAAACATTAATCTAATAAAAAAAGCATTAAATAAATGAATAAATACAGGTCACATAATTGTTCAGAATTAACAGAAGACGATTCAGGAAAAAAAGTACATCTATCAGGTTGGCTTCACAGGAAAAGAGACCATGGTAATTTACTTTTTATAGATTTAAGAGATCATTTTGGTCTTACACAATGTGTAATAGAAAATAAGAATAAATTTTTTAAAATTTTAGAGAATCTTAGATCAGAGTCAGTAATAAGAGTTTATGGCAAAGTTGCAAAAAGAGAGACGGGGACAGAAAATAAAGATTTAGAAACGGGAAAAATTGAAATTAGCATAGATGACGTCGAGATTTTATCAGAGGCTAAAGATCTTCCAATGCCAGTTTTTGGTGAACAAGAGTACCCGGAGGATATTAGATTAAAATATAGATTTTTAGATCTTAGAAGAAGTCAAATGCACAAAAATATCATTTTAAGGTCAAAAGTTATTTCATTTATAAGAAGCGAAATGTCAAAACTTGGTTTTTTAGAATTTCAGACTCCAATATTAACATCCTCAAGCCCTGAAGGAGCTAGAGATTTTTTAGTTCCTAGCAGATTGAACCCTGGAAAATTTTATGCGCTTCCTCAAGCACCACAACAATTCAAGCAATTAATAATGGTTTCAGGATTTGATAAATATTTTCAAATTGCTCCATGTTTTAGAGACGAGGATGCCAGAGCTGATCGTAGCCCAGGTGAATTTTATCAATTAGATATAGAAATGTCATTTGTTGAACAAGAAGATGTGTTTGAAGTAATAGAGAAATTAATGATTAATTTATTTAAAAATTTTACTTCAAAAGAATTAATGCATAAGAAATTTCCTAGAATTTCTTATAAAGATGCAATGCTTAAATATGGTTCAGATAAACCGGACTTGAGAAATCCTCTATTAATTCATGATTTAACAGATATTTTTAAAAGAGATGATGTAACTTTTGATATTTTCAAAAAACTAGTTAAGTCTGGATCTAAAGTGAGATGTATCGTGACTAAAAATACAAAAGATAAACCAAGAAGTTTTTTTGACAATATTGATAAATGGGCCAAAGAACAAGGCGCATCTGGTTTGGCTTATTTTACTATTGAGAAGGGTAAAGAGCTTTCTGCAAAAGGACCTGTTGGTAAATTTTTTGAACAGGAAGCTTTAAAAGAAATAGTGAAAATAACCTCCGCAGAAATTGGAGATAGTATATTCTTTGCTTGTGGCAAACTAAATGATGTAGAAAAAATTACTTGTTTGGCAAGAGAAAAAATAGCCAAAGATTTAAATCTTATCGATGAAAGCAAGTTTGCATTCTGTTGGATTGTTGATTATCCAATGTTCGAATTAGATGAAATAAGCAAAAAAATTCAATTTAGCCATAACCCTTTTTCAATGCCTCAAGGCGATATTAAGAGATTAGATTTTGATAAACCGCTAGAAATTAAAGCTTACCAATATGATATTGTTTGCAATGGTATTGAATTATCCTCAGGAGCTATTAGAAATCATACGCCAGAATTAATGTATAAATTATTTGCAATTGCCGGGTATGACAAAAAACAAGTAGACGAAAAATTTAGTGGAATGATAAATGCATTGAGTTATGGCGCTCCTCCACACGGAGGAATAGCACCAGGTATTGATAGAATTGTGATGCTATTAGCGGGTGAAAAAAATATTAGAGAAGTTACTCTTTTTCCTTTAAATCAAAACGCTCAAGATCTCTTAATGGGTGCCCCTTCAGAGGTGGAAGAAAAACAATTAAAAGAGTTGAATATTAAATTGGAAAAAAAAATTAGTTCTTAGACTTAAGATTAATTCTTATATCACTTAGGTCCACAAGCTTTTCTTCGTAATTACTTCTCACAAAACCTTTAGAGGTTATATTTTTTACTATTTTTAAAAATTTATCATCAGTATCACCTTCGCTAATATCAGCAGTACCAGCAATAGAAGGTGTGTGAGCTAATTCTTCCCTGCCCAAGTATGAAATAGCAAGTTCTCTAAAAACATAGTCAAGTATGGAAGTAGCGCTTAAAATTCTATCATTGCCCTCAACATTACCTGAAGGCTCAAATTTAGTATCAATAAAAGCGTCAACATATTCGTCTAGAGGTACGCCATATTGTAAGCCTAATGATATAGCTATTGCAAAATTATTCATCATAGCTTTAACTAATTCTCCTTCTTTATTGGTATCAATAAATATCTCTCCAATTTTTCCATCATTATACTCGCCTGTATGTAAATAAACTTTATGGTTACCAATCTGGGCTTTTTGAATATAGCCTTTTCTTCTGTCAGGCATTTTAAACCTTTTTTCCACCTGTCCTTTAACTTTATTTTTTAAACTCACATTATTAACATTAGTATCTTTTGGATTTATAATTTTGTTGTTTATTAACTCTGAAACCTCGTCAGATCTTTTTATCTTTTTTTCCTCTGGGTTACTTTTATCACCCATTTTTTTTGTTTTTCTATTATTAAGCCTCACGTCAATAACTTCGACTTCTCCGTCTTTTCTTCCATCAATTTTAGACAGTTCTGCCTCATTTAACTCATCTAGCGTATGGACTGTTTTAAACGTACAGGTATAATAAGTTTCAACTACAAATTTTTTCATTTTAATATTTTAGGAATCAATATTTGTAGATATATAACAAATATAGTAAGTGTCTAGAACTTAATATACACTCTTAAATTGTGTGGATTTAAATATGATTAACCCAAAACAAATTTTTACCTGGTGGCACAAACAAACTTTCGGAACATTTTTAAAAACTCTATTTTTTGGAAAATTTGTTGGGGAAGATGAGCGTGGAAATAAATACTATAAAAGCAAAAATGACCAGAGATGGGTTGTTTATAAAGATAATATTGAAGCATCAAAAATAACATCTGAGTGGTTTCTTTGGATGCATCATACTATCAACGAAATACCTGATAAATTAAAAAAAAAAACACCTATGGCAGAAAGAGCACTTAGAGAATCAAACAGGTACACTAAACGCTTATAAACCAAATCAAATATCAAAAAAAAATAACTTAAAAAAAAAATATGAAACTTGGAAAAATTAGATTATTCTTTTTTCTACTTTTTATTAATTTTACCACTTTATTATTTTCTGAAGAAAAGATAACCACAGTACCACTAGTAAATCTCGAAAATCTAAAACCTAGCTTTGAAAAAGATGACTCTGAAGAAAAAATTATTTTAGATAAAGAAAATTTTATTTTAAAGGAAAAAAAAATTGTAGAAACAGAAAATAAAGATATAAGAGTCAACATAGTTGCATTAGATAAAATAACAGCCAAAACTTCTGATATTAATTTATTTTTAGGTGAAACTAAAAAATTTGGTTTGCTTGAGATAAAAGCTCTAAAATGTGGAAATGTTAAATCTCAGCCAGAACAAGGACAAGCAGCTTATATTCAAGTTAAAGATCTCTCAAATAATTTGAGTAATCAAGTGTTCGTGTTTAATGGTTGGACCTTTTCTTCTAGCACTACATTAAATCCATTGGATCACCCAGTGTATGATTTATGGCTTGTTAGTTGTGAGAACGTCTAAATAATTTTTTCTTTTGCCAGCCAGTTTGTGTCAAAGTCAGAATTTATAAATTTTTTATGTGAAATAATTTTTTTATGTAATGGAACTGTTGTTTCAATTCCTTCTAAAACAAATTCACCTAAAGATCTTTGCATTCTTTGTATAGCTTCTTGCCTGTTTCTTCCTTGGCATATTACCTTTGCAATTAAACTGTCATAATAAGGAGTTATTTTACAACCTTGAAATATTGCTCCATCAACTCTTGTTCTGAATCCTGATGGCTGATGACAAACAGAGATTACACCTGGACTAGGTTGAAAATCTTTAGCTGGGTTCTCCGCATTAATTCTACACTCGATGGCATGCCCTAGTGGTATTATATCTTTTTGTTCTAAAGCTGTATCTCCAGTAAATGCTATCCATATTTGTTCTTTAACAATATCTATTCCTGTCACAACTTCAGTAACAGGGTGTTCTACTTGGACCCTGGTATTCATTTCTAAGAAATAAAACTTGCCATCTTCATATATATACTCGACTGTTCCCGCTCCTTCATATCCAAGTTTTTCAACCATACTGACTGTACTTTTTAATAATTTATTTCTTGTTTCATCATTCAAAACAGGACTAGGCGTTTCTTCTATTAGTTTTTGGTGCCTTCTTTGCACAGAACAATCTCTTTCATGTAAGTGAACAGTTCTATTTTTTCCTGACAATATTTGTACTTCTATATGCCTTGGATATTTAAAATATTTTTCTATATATAATTCATCATTTCCAAAATATTTTGTAGCTTCTGACTTTGCAGTTAAAAAAAGATTTTCTAATTCAGATTCTTTTTCAACAATTTTCATACCTTTTCCACCACCACCACCGGCAGCTTTAATTAAGACTGGATAACCGATCGATGAACAAATTTTTTTTGCTTCTTCAAACGATTTAACCCCACCTTCAGACCCTTCGATCACTGGTAGTCCATATTTTTTAGCAATTTTCTTTGCTTCAATCTTATCTCCCATTTTTTTTATTAACTCTGCGCTTGGACCTATGAATTTTATCCCATGTTTAGTTACTATCTCTGCAAATTTTGCATTTTCTGATAAAAATCCATAACCAGGATGAATAGCTTCTGCCCCGGTAAGATCAACAGCAGACATTATTGCTGAAATATTTAAATAACTATTTTGAGGCTGATGAGATCCAACACAAACACTTTCGTCGGCCAACCTCACGTGCATAGAGTCAGAGTCAACGTCTGAATGAATAGCTACGGTTGCGATACCCCATTCTTTACAAGCTCTAATTACTCTAACTGCAATCTCTCCTCTATTTGCAATCAAAACTTTTTTAAACATTAAATTTATTTTAAAATGATCAGAGTTTGACCAAACTCTACAGGTTGTCCATTTTTTACTAAAATATTTTTTACTTCTCCATCATTAGTTGAAGGTATATGATTCATGGTCTTCATAGCTTCTACAATCATTATTGTTTGACCTTTTTTAATTTTATCTCCAATTTTAACAAATGGTTTTGCGCTTGGTTCTGCAGCTAAATAAGCTGTTCCAATAATAGGAGATTTTATCCTAACACCATCATCTGTTTCACTAAGAACTGCTTTGTTATTTGAAACAACATTATCGGAAACTTTGTTTATGTTTGAAATTTTTGCAGCTTTAGATACTTTTATTTTGATATCACCATTTTGATATTCAAGCTCAGTTAATTTAAATTCATCTAAATTATCTACAAGTTCTTTAATTAATTTTTTATCAATTTTCATTTTTAATGATTTCTTTAAGCCCTTCTAATGCAAGAATATATCCTTTTACACCAAATCCACAAATAATACTTCTAGCCGCTTTACTTATTAAAGATTTATGCCTGAATTTCTCCCTGTTGTAAATATTTGTAATATGCAACTCTACAATTGGTATAGTTAATATCATTAAAGAGTCTCTAATTGCTACAGATGTATGTGTATACCCAGCTGCGTTAATTATTAAACCATCATATTTTTTTCTAGAATCTTGAATAAAATCCACTATTTTTCCTTCAATATTTGATTGTTTAAAAGTAATTTGAATATTTTTCTTTTTTGCAAAATTTTTACAATTTTTTTCAATTTGTTTTAATGTTATATTTCCATATTTTTCCTTCTCTCTCTCACCTAAAAGATTAAGATTTGGCCCATTAATAATAATAATTTTGTTTTTCATTTTGAAAAGTTGATATATTAAATATCTTAATTATGGCAAAAATACAATTAAATGGACGTAAATTAGAATTAACTAACAAATATTCTATAGTTACTCTATTAAAAAAATATAAAATTGATAGTAAAAAAATTGCAGTTGAATTAAACGGCAAGATAATAAATCGAAGTAATTATAAATTAACTTTTTTAAAAAATAAGGACAAAATTGAAATAGTACATTTTATCGGTGGTGGGTAATTATTATGAAAAAAGATATTTTTAAATTAGGTGACCAGGTTTTAAAATCAAGGCTGATAGTAGGAACTGGAAAATATAAAAATTTTAAACAAACAGCCGAAGCCGTTAAAGCTTCCGGAGCTAATATGGTTACAGTAGCTGTTAGAAGAGTTAATATTTTAGATAAAAAAAAACCTTTATTGACTGACTATTTAAACCCAAAACTAATTAAATATCTTCCTAATACAGCAGGTTGTTTCAATGCAGATGAGTCCCTCAGAACTCTAAGATTGGCTAGAGAGATGGGAGGATGGAAAATGGTTAAGCTTGAAGTGTTAGGGGATAAAAAAACTTTATATCCTGACATGATTGAAACTTTAAAAGCAACAAAAGTATTAGTTAAAGAAGGTTTCAAAGTTTTAGTTTATTGCTCAGACGATCCTTTGTTAGCAAAAGAATTAGAAAATTTAGGTGCAACTGCTGTAATGCCATTAGCCTCACCAATAGGTTCAGGTCAAGGAATACAAAATAAAATTAATTTATCTATTATTATTAAAAACGCAAAAGTACCGATTATAGTTGATGCTGGTATTGGTGTGGCTTCCGATGCCACTATTGCAATGGAGCTTGGGTGCGATGGGGTCTTAGTTAATAGCGCTATAGCCAAAGCAAAAAAACCCATTTTAATGGCCCAATCTTTTAAAAACGCTGTAATCTCTGGTCGTCAATCCTTTATTGCGGGCAGAATGCAAAAATTATTTTATGCTGATGCTAGCAGCCCATCTAGAGGTTTAATCTAGGCTGCTTTTTTTTTTCTTCTCACCCATAATGTTCTAGGTGATTTCTTTTTTTCTTTTTTTTCAATATTTTTCTTTTTCTTCTCTACGGGTAATTTTTTGCTGATTTTACTTTTTTTTAAATCTTTCTTTACTTTTATTTTTTGTATTGTTTCTTTTTCAAATATTTCAATTTTATTTATATTTTCAATTTTATTAATTGTCTTTTTATTTTTATCTAATAAATTTATACTATATTCAGGTATAATTAGTTGAGAGCCCGCAAAAAAACTTATTTTTATTTTAAATTTATCTTCAAAGTAATTGATCTCTTTTTTTAAAATTTCGTCTATATAAATTTTAACTTTTTCAGGAACCTGAACACTTACACTCTTTACTTTTTCTGTGAATGATAGCATTTCTGATTTTTTCACCAACTTTAAAGCAAAAGACTCTAAGGACAAATTTGTTTCCCATCTAATCGATCCTTCCCTCAATCTTTGCCTTGTCATTTCTAATAATCCAAATGTACTAATTTTACCAACTTGGATTCTTGCTCTGTCTTTTTTGATAACTTCCCTCATTTTTTTTTCAACTAACCTTCTGTTAAAAAAGTTCATCATGTCAATAAAATCTATGACAATCAAACCAGACAAATCTCTAATTTTAATTTGTTTAGCTATTTCTTCTGCAGCTTCTAAATTAGTATTCAAAGCTGTTTTTTCAATATTTGAGGCTTTAATTGATTGCCCAGAGTTAATATCTATTGCAACCAAAGCTTCAGTCGGATTAATTACTAAATAACCACCGGACTTTAACTTAACTGTTGGATCAAAAATATTATTAAGCTCTTTTTCAATCCCAGCTTCATGGAATAATGGAATTTTACCTTTATGTTTTTTTAAAAATTTAGCACTTTTTGGAATTAATTCTTTTATGAAAGACTTAGCTTTTTGATACCCATCGTTGCCATCAATATAAATATTAGAAGTATTATTGTCGTATATATCTCTTAGAGCTCTTTTTATAATATCACCTTCTTCATAAATTAATGATGGGGCATTAGACTCTAAAGCTTTATCCTGAATTTGAACCCATGTTTTTAAAGTATTCTGAAAATCTTTTTCTATTTCATTCTTAGTTTTGTTAGCTCCTGCAGTTCGAACAATAACCCCCATACTATTAGGAATTTCTATTTCATTTAAAATATTTCTTATTTTTGTTCTATCAGCAGAATTAAAAATTTTTCTAGATATACCGCCGCCTTTTGCTGTGTTTGGCATTAAGACCATATACTTACCTGCTAAAGATATGAAAGTAGTTAATGCAGCACCTTTGTTTCCTCTTTCTTCTTTTATGACTTGAATTAAAATAACCTGGCCAGGTTTTATTACCTCTTGAATTCTATATCTTCTAACGCCGTATGAACTTTTCAATTTTTCTCTTACATCGATATTTTTTTTATCTGTCTCACCATTTCCGTTAGATTCATTTTTATCAATTTCGTTATTTTCTAAGTTTTTATTGTTACCATTTAAATTTTCATCATCTGAACTAGTTTCATTATTTAATTCATCTAAGTTTTTATTTTTTAAATCTTCCCTTATCTTTTCTTCCGCTTCTTGTAGTTTTTCCTTATCTTCAGTTGGTATCTGGTAATAGTCTGACTGAATGTCGTTAAAGGCGAGAAAACCGTGTTTTACTCTTCCAAAATTAATAAAAGCTGCCTGGAGTGAAGGCTCAACTCTACTTACAGTACCTAAATAGATATTATTCTTGAAATTTAGTTTGTTCTTGTCTTCATACTCGTATTCTTCGATCCCATTATTTGACTTAAGAACAATCCTTGTTTCGTCAGGATGCGAAGCATCAATATATAAATTTTTTTCCATTTTGAATGAATTCCTTTGATGATTAAGTTTAGAGAATTTTGTTTTAAATTTTGCACATAAATAGTATACAAAATTTTTTGATTTTAATCATCTATAATGAAGTCTATAAATACGCCTTAAGATAGCCAAAATTTAAGTTTTACCTCTAATGAATCATGTTTAGTCATTTTAACACCCTAATTAAAGCAGTTATTATTATAGCTTTATTTGTATTTTTTTTTTTATTTTCTGCCCTTTGGTATTTTTCTTCAGGGCTACCTGACTACAAGAAACTAGAAACTTATGAACCACCCGTTTCTAGCAGAGTGTATGCTTCAAATGGAGACTTGATCGCTGAGTATGCGGTTGAAAAAAGGTTGTTCATTCCCTATAGTTCAATTCCCAAACCGATAGTAAATGCTTTTCTTTCAGCAGAAGATAAGAATTTTTTTGATCATCCAGGAATAGATCCAAAAGGCATTATTCGAGCTATAATTAATAATTTTAAAAATATTGTTAATGACAAGAGATTAGAAGGAGCATCTACTATAACACAACAAGTAGCAAAAAATTTTTTATTAACAAACGAGATTTCTTTTAAAAGAAAAATAAAGGAAGCCATTTTAGCATTCCGAATAGAAAAAGCTTATAGTAAAGAAAGAATTTTAGAACTTTATTTAAATCAGATTTATCTTGGAAGTGGAGCGTACGGTATTGCTGCTGCAAGTTTAGAATATTTTGATAAGTCTGTTAAAGAGCTTAACTACTCAGAGGCCGCTTTATTAGCAGCCCTACCAAAAGCACCAAGCAAGTATAATCCATTTAGGTTTTATGAAGAAGCAAAATTAAGAAGAAACTTAGTTTTACAAAACTTAAATGAAAATAATTTAATTAATAATGATGAATTTAAAAAGTATAAATCAGAAGAAATTAATTTAAAAAAAAGAAAAATTAAACTTTTAGAAGAAGCTAATTATTACACTGAAGAAATTAGAAGAATCACAAAAGATAGTTATGGATTTGATAAGCTTTATGCTGAAGGTCTATCAATAAAGTCTGCACTAGATGTTAACTATCAGCTTTACGCTTTGAGCGCATTAAGAGCTGGAATAGAGGCATATGATAAAAGACATGGTTGGAGAGGACCAATTTTAAATACTAAGATTAAAAAAAATTGGAAAGAAATTTTGAAAGAAAAAAAAATAGACCCCAGTTTAAATTGGAGCTTTGCTGAAATTATAAGCGTTAAAGAATCAGAAATAATTTTTCAAATTTTAAATAAAAAAGAACAAGGAACTATTTCAATTAACACCTTAAAATGGGCGTTAAGTAAAAATATCTACAATTCATTTAAAATTAATGATGTTATTTATGTACATAAAAATAAAAAAGGAACATGGAGTCTCAAGCAATACCCTAAAGTTAATGGTGCTATTGTAGTTATAGATCCGTTTAGCGGAAAAGTTAAGGCATTAGCTGGTGGATTCAGTTTTAACTCAAGTGAATTTAATAGAGCTACTCAAGCAAAAAGACAACCCGGTTCCGCTTTTAAACCTTTTGTTTATGCAGCTGCCCTAGAAAATAATTTTTCTCCAAATTCTATAATTCTAGATGCTCCCTTTACAGCCAAACAAGGTGTCGGTCTAAAAAATTGGAAACCAGAAAATTATGGTAAAGAATTTTATGGTCCAACTACTTTAAGAAAAGGAGTCGAATACTCAAGAAACTTAATGACCGTAAGAATAGCACAAAAATTAGGTCTTAAAAAAATACTAGATTTATCAGATGAGCTAGGTATTTATAGTGAAATACCAGAGTTATTATCAGTATCATTAGGCTCAGCAGAAACAACCTTGTTACAAATTACTAATGCTTACTCTACATTTGTTAATGGAGGAAAAAAAATTAACCCTATCCTTATTGAAAGAATTCAAGATCGAAGAGGAAAAACTATTTATAATTCTGACAAAAGAGAATGCATCGGATGTGACAAATTTTCGGAAACAGAAAATACTATTCCTTATTTAAGAGATAATTATAAGCAGGTTATAAAAAAAGAAACTGCTTATCAAATTTTATCAATGCTTGAAGGAACAGTTCAAAGAGGAACGGGTAAAAAACTTAGAGATCTAAATGTTCCTTTAGCAGGAAAAACAGGAACAACTAATGATAATTATGACGCTTGGTTTATTGGAGCTACATCAAATCTAATTGTTGGAGTTTATGTTGGTTTTGACAACCCAAAAACACTGGGTAAGTACGAAACTGGGGCTAAAGCAGCTCTACCAATATTTAAAAATTTTATTAGGCAAGCTCTGTACAAAGATGAATTTAAGTCATTTCCTGCCCCAGAAGAAATATTTTTTGCAGCAATTAATTATAATACTGGAAAAAAAGAAAATTTTAGTAATACTGACTCGATTGTTGAAGCATTCAAATTAAGTGATATTGAAAAAATGAAGAATAATAACTTAAATATCAACATGAATTATGATAGTTTAATTAAGTTTAGACAATTTTATTAATGGAACTAATAGATCAACAAATCACTATAGCTGAAGAAGCGCTAAACAATATTAGGGGGTATCTTTGAAACCAATAATATTAGATCTAAATTAAACAATTTAAACTCTATAATTGCAAAAGAAGATTTTTGGAAAGATAACAATAAAGTTAAAAAAATTGTTAAAGAAAAAAAACATTTTGAAAATATTTTTAAACTTTTTAACAACTCAAAAGAAGAACTTCAAAATCTTAAAGATATTTATGATCTAGCAAAAGAAGAGTCCAATAAAGAAATAATTTCTGACTGCTCAGACAAGATTCAAGAAATAGAAAATAAAATAAAAAAAACTCAAGTAAGTTGTTTTTTATCAGGAGAAAATGACTCACGTGATATATACTTAGAAATTCATGCTGGAGCTGGAGGAACGGAAAGTCAAGATTGGGCTGAAATGTTGAGAAGAATGTATTTAAAATGGTTTGATAAAAAATCGTTCAATTATGAAATCATTAGCGAACATAGAGGTGAGGAAGCAGGAATTAAATCTTCAACTATAAAAGTAAGTGGAGAGTACCTTTACGGTCTGATGAAAAATGAGTCAGGAGTTCATCGTTTAGTCAGAATATCACCTTTTGATAGTGGAGCAAGGAGGCACACAAGTTTTGCTAGTGTGTGGGTTTATCCTTCAGTTGAAGATGAAATTGATATTAAAATAGATGAACGAGACTTAAGAATTGACACATATAGATCAAGCGGAGCTGGAGGCCAGCATGTTAATGTTACGGATAGCGCTGTTAGAATTACTCACTTGCCCACTAAAATTGTTGTACAATGTCAGAATCAAAGATCACAACACAAAAATAAAGAAACTTGTTATAAAATGTTAAAAGCAAGACTGTATGAATATGAGCTTCAAAAAAGAGAGGCGCAGGAACAAAAAAATGTTGATACAAAAACAGATATAGGTTGGGGTCATCAAATACGTTCGTATGTACTGCAACCCTATCAACTTGTTAAAGATTTAAGATCTAAAATTGAAAGCACTAATCCAAATGATGTGCTAGATGGAAATATAGATAAATTTATTGAAGGCAACCTATTTAAATCATAATGCAAAAAATTATATATTCATTCTTCCTAATCTCATTATCAATAATTTTTTTTTCCATTATTTATCTCTCTACTATAGGTGTGGAGACATCTAAATTTAATAAAATTATAATAAGTGAAATCAAAAAAAAGGATCCAAGTATTCAACTATCTTTAGATAAAATAAAAATTAAATTTGATATAAAAAAAATTCAAATATATCTTTCTACAGTTGAGCCACAAATTATTTATCAAGGCATCAACATACCAATAAAAGAAATAAACCTATATTCAAAAATTATTTCAATTTTAAAATCAAAAAATGAAATAAATCAAATAATTGTATCTATAGATAATTTAAACATTAAAGATATTCAAAAATTAGCTATTAGGATAAAACCATCAAATTTTAAAAATTATTTACTCAACAACATAGACAAGGGAACAGTTGAAAAAATCTTAATCGATGTAAAGCTGGGTGAGAATATGAAAATAAACGACTACAAAGTAAATGGTTTTGTAAAAAAAGTTAATATTAAAGCACCAAATGATTTATTAATTAAAGATATTAGTCTTAATTTTATATCCGATAAAAACTTAACATTAATAAATTCATTAAAAGCTAAATATCAAGGAGTCTTAGTATCGAATGGCTCTTTAAGCTTAAAGAGAAATAAACAGGTAGACATTGAAGGAAAATTTGACTCAAAATTCAATCTAAATAAAGACACATTAAAGAATCTATTCAGTAAGACAGATGTAAATTTTTTAGAAAAAAATAGTTTAAACGCACAAGGTTCACTATTACATAATTTTTATTTAAAGTTTGATGAAAATATTAAGCTAATTGATTACGACTATAAATCTAGTGGAAATATTTCAGAGTCTCAGATAATTTTAAAAGATGATTTTAAGAGTAACTTTATTGAAAATTCAATAAAAAAAATTTTAATATCTCAAACTAATTTAACAATAAATTTAAACAAAAAAAACAACAATCTTTTATTGTTCGAGGGCTTATATAATTTAGAAAAAACGAAAAACAAAAAGTTTAAAATTTCTTATAATCTTAACAAAAAAAATCCTAAATTTTTAATAGATTTTGACTTAGCAGAAAATATTAATTTAGAACTCATAAATTTTAAGAGTAATCATAAAAATAGAAGTAATATAAAAAGTGAAATAAACCTCGTTAACAATAATATAATTTTTAATTATATAAAATTTACTGAAGGTAAAAATTTAATCGCTGTTGATAACTTAAAATTAAAAGACAACGGAGAACTGGCATCAATTTCCAATATCGAAGTTAAGACCTTAAATAACAATGAAGAAAATAATAGTTTTAAAATTTCCTTTAAAAAAAAAATTTCTATAATTGGAAACAAATACGATGCTACTAATTTGCTCAAACAATTTTCAAGTAACGACAAAAGCAATTTTTTAAAAAACTATACAAAAGACATTGAAATAATATTAAATAATTTAATTACTAAATCACAAGTACCGCTCAATAACTTTAATTTAATAGGTAAAATTAAAAGAGGTAAATTTGAAAAAATTTCAGCAAAAAGTGAATTTTCAAAAAATGAATATTTAGATATTTCTTTAAAAAAAAATGAAAATGGCCAAAAAATACTAGAAATTTACTCTGATTTGCCTCATGTTATATTGTCAGACTATAAATTCTTTGAAGGAATTAAGGGAGGTAAACTACTATATAATCTAGTTTTTGACGATATGAGTTCAGCATCAACCCTCACGATAGAAAACTTCAAAGTCATCAAGGCACCTGCTTTTGCTAAACTTTTAACTCTGGCAGACCTTGGAGGAATTGCAGACTTATTATCAGGAGAGGGAATGAGATTTGATATTCTAGAAATTAAAATGAGTGGCGACAACAATGTAAGTAATGTTGAAGAAATTTTAGCATTGGGTCCAAGTCTTTCTATACTTATGGAAGGCTATATAGAAAAAAAAAGCACTTTAGTAAGTTTAAGGGGAACACTTGTTCCGGCTAAAGCTCTAAACAGTCTTATTTCAAAGATTCCTGTAGTGGGAGGTATTTTAGTTGGAGATAAAATAGGGGAAGGTGTATTTGGAGTTAGTTTTAAGATGAAAGGCGTGCCCGGAAAGATTAAGACCACTGTTAATCCAGTAAAAACTTTAACACCTAGATTTATTACTAGGGCCATAGAAAAGATGAAAAAAGATAATTAGTTTAGTTTAATTTTATAGTGTTTTTTCTTTCCGTAAGAAACCTTAATGTAATCATTGTCTAAATCACTCATATTGATAATCTTTTTATCATCAGTAACAATAGCATCATTTATTTTAATACCTCTTTCTTTAATCGCTCGTCTGATTTCACTTTTTGAATTTAGAATTCCAGTATTATTAATAAAATCAATTACGTTAATTTCATCTTTTAAAACAGCTTTTTCCATTGTAATGACAGGAAGATTTTGGCCAACACCACCTTCTGCAAATGTTTCTTTTGCTGTTTTTTCAGACTCTTTTGATTTTTTCTCTCCATGTAAAATTTTTGTAGCTTCATTAGCTAATAAAATTTTTAAATTGTTAATATTTTTTTCACTGTTAACTATTTTTTCTAACTCAGTCTCATTAATTTCTGTAAAATGTTTTAAAAACCTTTTTACATCTTTATCACTTGTATTTCTCCAAAACTGCCAATAGTCATAAGCAGAAAGTAACTTTTCATCTAACCATATCGCACCATCTTCAGTTTTCCCCATTTTAGCTCCAGATGAAAGTGTTATTAATGGAGTTGTTAAACCAAAAGTTTCTTTTTGATTAATTTTTCTAATTAGCTCAACACCATTAACAATATTACCCCATTGATCAGAGCCGCCAATTTGTAAAATACAACTATGTTTTTCATTTAATTGGTAAAAATCATAAGCTTGTAAGATCATATAATTAAATTCCATGTAGCTAAGAGACTGTTCTCTTTCTAAACGAAGTTTTACACTATCAAAACTTAACATTCGATTAATTGTAAAATGTTTTCCAATATTTCTTAAAAATTCTATATATTTTAATTTATTTAACCACTCAGCATTATTTACAAAAATTGGTATAGTTTTTTTATCCTTAAAATCTAATAATTTATGAAATATTTTTTTTATTTCCTTGATATTATTTTCGATAGTTTTTTCATTTAAAATCTTTCTGGTTGCATCTTTGCCAGAGGGGTCTCCTATAAGTGTTGTTCCACCACCAAGTAAAATAATTGGTTGATGTCCATATTTTTGAAGTATTTTTAAACACATAATCTGAAGCAAACTACCAACGTGTAAACTTGGGGCTGTACAATCAAAACCAATATATGCTTTAATTGATTTTTTATTGAGCAAATTTGTTAATTTATCTTTATTTGTACATTGATGGAAGAAACCCTTTGCAGTAATTTCATTTATAAATTTATTTTCCATAGAGAGTTTGATTAAATTACTTTTACACAATAATACTTATAAATTAAATAACTATTAATGAACGATTTAATTACATCCATTGGTTTAATGAGCGGAACCTCATGCGACGGCATAGACTCATCAATAATAAAATCAGATGGCGAAAATGAAGTTCATTTTATGGGGAATCAATTTTTACCTTATGATGAAAAAATGAAGCTTAAGATTAGAAGTTTAAAAGAAAAAATAAATTTAATTATCGATTTAGAGAAAAACGAATTGGCAATAAAATCTCTAGAGAAAGAAATAACACTTCTTCACGCAAAAATTGTTAATTCAATCATCGAAAAATGCAATACAACAAAGTCAAAAATTGACATGGTTGGTTTTCATGGACATACAATTTTTCATAGTTTCAAAGAAAAAAAATCAAAGCAGATTGGAGATGGAAGACTTTTGTCTCAATTAACAAATCTTGATATAGTTAACAACTTCAGAGAAAATGATATTAGAAATGGGGGGCAAGGAGCACCACTTGTGCCAGTTTTTCATAAATTACTTCAGACAAAACTCAAATTACAAAAACCATTATTATTTGTAAATATTGGAGGAATATCTAACGTAACATACATCGGCAAAAGTGAAGAAATTATAAGTTTTGATACTGGTCCAGGAAATTTTTTAATAGACAAAATATTGCAACTGAAATCTAAAAATAAGTATCAATTTGATAAAGATGGGCTGATTGCTTTTTCTGGCAGTATAGATAAAAATATTTTAGATAGTTATTTAGATGATCCATACTATGAATCTTTACCTCCCAAATCTTTAGATGTGAATGATTTTAATCTTAGTCCGTTAAGAAGTTTAACTTTAGAAGATTCAACAAAAACTTTATCTGAGTTAACGGCTGTGACAGTAATTAAAGCTTTAAATTTTTTTAACACCAAGCCAAAAGAAATTATATTATGTGGCGGAGGTAGAAAAAATAAATATATTTTTGAACGCATTAAAAAATTAAGCGATATTACGACAAATGATATCGATGAATATAAAATTAATGGTGATTTTATTGAGTCCCAGGCTTTTGCCTATTTAGCAATCAGGTCTTTTTTAAACAAACCTTTAACTTTCCCTGAAACTACTGGAGTACTAAATCCTTCCTCAGGTGGAGATTTTATTAAGTTTAAATAAGAGCTGTTTTTTCTTTGATGTATTTTTCTATCTCTAAAGTTAACACATCTTCTTTGTCTTTGAAAAAATGGTTTGCATTTTTTATTTTGGTAAAAACCACCTCTATACCTTTTTGACTCTTTATTCTTTTATCTAATTCATCAATACTTTCTTTAGTTACTAACTCATCACCATCGCTGTATAAAATTTGTCCTGAAGTTGGGCACGGTGCTAAAAATGAAAAATCATAAACATTTGGCTGAGGAGATATTGCAATAAAATTATTAACCTCAGGTCTTCTCATGATTAATTGCATACAAATTAATGCACCAAAAGAAAATCCTGAAACCCAGCATTGACTATAGTCTAAATTTTCCCTTTCTATCCAATCTAAAGCAGCTGCGGCATCAGACAACTCTCCTTGACCATTATCAAATACACCATCGCTTTTACCAACACCTCTAAAATTAATTCTAATTACAGAAAAACCGTTTTCTAGAAAAATATTATAAGTTTTTTGAACAATTTTATTATTCATTGATCCGCCATACTGCGGGTGCGGCTGAAGTACTATTGCAACTGGTGAACCAAATTTTGGATTTTTATAATATTTTGCTTCAAGCCTTCCTGCTGGTCCTGGTATAAATATTTCTGTGCTTTTAGGTTTCATTAGTTAGTAATGATAATTAGTTTCAAGAAAAAAATAGACTTATA
>MDTC01168997.1_pt1 | contig 19295 bp, 20 predicted proteins | sample 811181 | NCBI WGS metagenome assembly MDTC01 (sample SAMN05326644, study PRJNA326480) | marine metagenome | isolation source: seawater | place: Pacific Ocean: North | collected 2011
CCGCCTCATTTTCAAAATAGCCCTGCATTACGTTAAAGCCCCGTACCACAATTTCCCCCGGCTCACCGCAGGGTACCTCCTGGTTGTTGGCGTCAACGCAACGTACTTCCACATCGGGGATGGCCCGCCCCGAGGTAGTGGCGATGATCTCGGCACTGTCCCCCTGGCGGCAGGCGGTCACCAGCCCGCAGCTTTCAGTGAGGCCGTAGGCGGTGATCACAGTGCTGAAGCCCAGCCGGGATTTCATGTGCCGGATCATCTCCACCGGAATTACGGCGGCCCCGGTGGTGGCCCGCTGCAGGGTGGAAAGGTCGTACTGGTGCAGATCGGGATGTGCCAGCAATGACTGAAATAAGGTGGGCGGCCCCGGCAGCACCGATATACGGTCACGGCTGATGCGTTGCAGAATGTCTTCGGTGTCAAACACCGCGTGGGGCAGCAATGTCACCCCTTTCAACAGACAGGCAAGAATACCGGCTTTGTAGCCGAAGCTGTGAAAGAACGGATTGATCACCAGATAGCGATCACCGCTTTGCAGGCCGACGATTTCCGCAAAATGGGTAAAGGCGCGAAGATTCTGCTCGTGACTTGTCATCACGCCTTTGGGGTGTCCGGTGGTGCCGGACGTAAACAGAATGTCTGATACGTGGGTGTCGCTGACACCCTGCATCCGTTGCTGCACGGCACCTGCCGGTACACGGCAGCCCTGTTCCAAAAAGGTTTCCCAGGGGGTCAGGTGGCGTGTTGTTGCCGTGGCTGAGTCGGCTTGACGGAATACCACCAGGTGTTGCAGATCCGGCAACGTTTCCTGATCCAGTTGCGCAGGGTAATCGCAACCCAGAAACGAACCGATGGAAAACAGTATGCGCGCCCGGCTTTGCTGCAGAATGTAGGCGGCTTCATTGCCTTTGTAGCGGGTGTTGAGGGTGACCAGTATCGCGCCGGCGCATTGGGCGCCGATGGCCGCAATCACCCACTCGCTGATGTTCGGCGCCCACACCGCAACGCGGTCACCCGGTTGGATATCGAGTTCAATCAGCGCGGCCACCACCGAATGCACCTGGCGGGCAAAATCATCGAACGGAATACGGGTCTGGCCTTCTTCCAGAAAGAGCGTGTCGCCGTATTGCCGAGCGGCCTGTGCCACCAGTTTGGGAATGGTGGTGATGGGGTTCTGCATGATGGTGTTTGCCTGTTCAACGTATTGTTTTGTGGTGCGTAACCTATGGCAAAAAAGTATCGAAACCGTTGCAGAGTGTCCTAGTCCACTTGGACGATTTTAGTGACAGGTAAAATTCCCATAATGCCCAATAAGCACTCAGGCTTGCTTTTTTTCAACGCATTGAAGGCTCTGCTCACCGCCCCTAACTGCGTGTTATGTAAAGAGAAAGCACCTCAATCCCGATAATAAGACCTGACCTGTTAAAGAGAGCCAGATCATGAATAAAGTGCAGTCCGCTCAAGAGGCCGTAAGCCAGATAAAAAGCGGTATGACCATCGGCATCGGTGGCTGGGGGCCGCGGCGCAAACCCATGGCGCTGATCCGCGAACTGTTGCGCAGCGATGTGCAGGATCTGACGCTGGTGTCCTACGGTGGCGCCGATGTGGGTATGCTGTGCGCCGCCGGTAAGGTGAGGAAAGTGGTGTATGCCTTTGTTTCACTGGATTTCATTCCGCTGGAACCCTATTTCCGGCTGGCCCGTCAGCAAGGTGATATCGAGGTAATGGAATTGGATGAAGGGCTGATGCTGCTGGGCCTGCGGGCGGCGGCGTGGCGCTTGCCCTACATTCCCACGGCCATCGGCCTGGGTACAGACGTCATCCGTCACTGCCCCGACCTGAAGGTGATCGACAGCCCCTATGATGACAAGGAATGGCTGGCCATGCCGGCGTTGAACCTGGATGTATCGCTGTTGCATGTGGACCGGGCAGACGCGCGCGGTGTGTGCCAGATTAAAGGGCCTGATCTGTATATGGATGATTGGTTCGCCCGCGCCGCCAACAGCACATTGGTCAGTTGCGAAGAGCTGGTGGAGACCGACTACTTTCACGCCGGAGACGAAGCCCGCTACGTTTTCTGGGAGCGGGCACAAACTCAGGCGGTGGTGCCCATCGCCGGTGGTGCCCATCCGTCTTCCTGCAATCCTGAATACGGATTCGACGTCAACCATTTCAAAGCGTATGCCGCATCAGTGAAAGAGGGCGGTTTTGATGCCTATCGCAGCCGCTTCCTCAGTGGAACCGATGAGCAGGATTACCAACAGGCGGTGGGTGGCCTGGAGGCCATTCAGGCGCTACCGCTGCCGGTGTATTAAACACGGGCGGACCGTTACGGGAACACAATGATGAATCAGACAGTACAAGATTACAGCCTGGCGGAACTGATGATTGCCGCTGCCGCCGACGCGTTTCGTGGCGACGGGGAAGTGCTGGCAACGGGTATTGGGTTGTTGCCGCGCCTGGCCGCGAGCCTGGCCATGAAAACCTGCAACCCGGATATGATGATGACGGATTCCGAGGCCTATCTGTTGAGTGAGCCTAATCCAGTGAGCGGGCGCAAGTCGCACGCGGGCCAGGCGCAGGAAACCTGGATGGGGTTCTCCCGCATCTTCGACAATGTGTGGAGCGGCAAACGCCATGCCATGGTGGGGCCGTCGCAGATTGATCGCTACGGACAAACCAATATTTCCGCATTGGGCGGCACCTATCAGCAACCCAAGGTACAGATGCTGGGCGCGCGCGGGTTTCCCGGCAATTCCATTAGCCATGCCAATTCTTTTTTTGTGCCGGCCCACAGCAAACGGGTGTTTGTTGAGGATGAATGCGATGTGGTGTGCTCCGTGGGTTACAACCCGCAACGGCTGCCCCGGGGTTACACACTGGATGATATCGACATTCGGCTGGTGATTACGGATCTGTGCGTGATGGATTGGAACGGGCCGCAACACATGCTGCAACTGATAAGCCTGCATCCGGGAATCAGTGTGGAGCAGGTATTGGACAATACCGGTTTTGAAGTACAGGTACCGGCGCAGGTGCCAACCACCGCAGCCCCCACCCCATTGCAGATGGAGATCATTGGGCAGATGGATCCGTTGAACCTGCGGGCCAGGCAATTGAAAGACAATCCTCCCGGGGATCGGCGCTGACGAAAAGAACCGGCAGCAGCACACTACAATTTGATGACAGCGGTGACGACATGAGTGAAGAAACTAACGCGGCAGCTGGTAAAAAACACAGGCAACCGGCCCTGGAAGGCTGGTTCACCCTCGATAATGAAAAGCCCCATCTGATCGGTAATCAATGCGCCGATTGCGGCACCTTTTACTTTCCCCGTGCCCGGAACTTTTGCAAGAACCCCGCCTGCAATGGCGACCACTTTGAAGATGTGCAGCTAAGCCGCACCGGTAAAGTGTGGTCGTTCACCAATGCGGCATACCAGCCCCCGGCACCCTATGTGGCTGCCGATCCCTTCGTGCCTTTTACCATTGCCGCGGTGGAACTGGAAAAAGAAAAAATGATTGTGTTGGGGCAGGTGGTGGCCGGCGTCAATCCATCTGACCTGGAGGCCGGTATGGATATGGAACTGGTGCTGGATACCTTGTTTGAAGACGAGGCGGCGGAGCACATCACCTGGAAGTGGAAACCATTATGAGCAGCAGTATGAATAACGAAATCGCCGTACTGGGTGTGGGCATGCACCCCTGGGGTAAATGGGGCCGTAACTTTGTTGAATACGGAGTTAAAGCCGCCCGCGATGCCTTAGAGGATTCCGGTGTGCGGTGGCAGGATGTGGGCTTTGTGTCCGGTGCCGCCACCATGCGTTGTGGTTATCCCGGCTATGTGGCCGGCGCCACCTTCGCCCAGGCATTGGGCTGGCAGGGCGCCGAAGTCAACACCAGCTATGCGGCCTGTGCCTCGGGATCGCAGGCGTTGGCCGCAGCCCGCGCCAAGATTCTGTCCGGTGCCTGTGATGTGGCATTGGTGGTGGGAGCCGACACCACGCCCAAAGGTTTTCTGGCGCCGCAAAAAGGCGAGCGCCCGGATGATCCGGATTGGGTGCGCTTTCGTCTGGGTATTACCAATCCAACCTATTTTGCTCTGTATGCCCGCCGCCGCATGGCGTTGTACGGCGACACCCAGGATGACTTTGCCCAGGTGAAGGTCAAGAACGCCGAGCATGGGTTCCGCAATGAAAATGCCCGTTACCGAAAAAAATTCTCAGCCGAAGAGGTGTCGGCCTCCAACATGGTGGCCGACCCGTTACGCCTGATGGACATTTGCGCCACTTCAGACGGTGGCGCTGCCCTGGTGGTGTCCAGTCTGGAGTTCGCCCGCAAAATCGGCCGCGCCGATGCGGTGAAGGTGGCGGCGGTTTCCACCGTTACCCCAACCTATGCCTCTTCTGTAATTGAGATGCCGGACATTGCTACGGATTCCGCCGCCGTGGTGGCGGCGCACAGCTTTCGTGCGGCATTGCCGGTAAAAGCCTATGAAGAAGCCGGCATCGGCCCGGCGGATGTGGATGTGGCCGAAGTCTATGATCTTTCCACCGCGCTGGAGTTGGATTGGATGGAGGATCTGCAATTGTGTGAGCGGGGGCAGGCCGCGCAGCTGGTGCGGGCGGGTGATACCCGGGTCGGTGGCCGCCTCCCCATCAACCCATCCGGTGGCCTGGCCTGTTTTGGTGAGGCGGTACCGGCTCAGGCCATTGCCCAGGTGTGCGAACTGACCTGGCAGTTGCGTGGTGATGCCGGCGCGCGTCAGGTGGCGGGGGCCAGGGTTGGTATCACCGCAAACCAGGGCCTGTTTGGACACGGCTCATCTGTCATCTTGAAGCGGTGAACGGCTCATGACGAACCCTGTGTTGAATACCAGATTGTGCCAGTTGCTGGATTGCGAATACCCCATTATTCAAACCGCGATGGGTTGGGTGGCGGATCCGAATCTGGTGGCGGCAACCTGCAACGCCGGTGGCTTTGGTTTTCTGGCCGGTGCGGTCATGACCCCGGCGCAGGTAGAGCAGGGCATTGCAGCCATCAAGGAAAAAACCACACGCCCTTTTGGTGTCAACTTTCACATGTATGCCCCCGGTGCCGACCAGATCATTGACATCTGTATTCAACAGCGGGTGCGCGCGGTGAGCTACAGCCGTTCACCGGCGAAAAGCTCGGTGGAAAAACTCAAGCAGGCCGGCATCGTCTGTATGCCCACGGTGGGGGCGTTAAAGCATGCCGAAAAAGCGGTGGCCATGGGCGCCGACGCGGTGGTGGTACAGGGTGGTGAAGGGGGCGGCCATACGGGCTCGGTGTCTTCCAATATTCTGCTGCCACAGGTGGTGGATGCACTCAACGTTCCGGTAATCGCCGCCGGCGGTTTCAAAGATGGGCGCGGCTTGGTGGCGGCGTTGTCCTATGGTGCTGAAGGCATCGCCATGGGCACCCGCTTTCTGCTGACCCGGGAATGTCCGGTGCCGGACGCCACCAAACAGGAATACCTAAAATCCGCCACTGAGCAGATTATTGTCAGCAGGAAACTCGATGGCATGCCGCAGCGCATGATTCTGAATCAGTGCCTGCAGCAACTGGAAACCCGGTCGGCGTTGGGTATGTTGTGGCTGGCGGTACGCAATGGCCTGGCTTTTACCCGGCTTACCGGCGGCTCCCTTTTAGGCATGCTGGGTTCCGCCTGGAAGATGAAACAGAGCAACGGCATGACCTTGGGGCAAACCCTGATGGCGGCCAATGCCCCCATGATGATTCAGGAAGCCATGGTGAAAGGGCATCCCCAGCAGGGAATTCTGCCCAGTGGCCAGATCGCCGGCACCATCGGCGATTTGCCGGCCGTTGAAGAACTGATACAGCAGATCGTTGCAGAAGCTGAAGCGGTGCTCGATCGATTTGCCGCCGCCAGCACGGCGGCCAACAGTGCCGAGCTGGTGGCACACAACTGAACCACTAACCAACAACCGAGCTGGGAATGTAATGTCTCCCGGCAGAATTGGGGAACCCCATGGCATTTGAAACTGTGATCGAAAATGGTATTGCGGAACTGGTGTTCTGCAAACCCCCGGTGAATGCGTTTAACAGTGAGGAATGGGCGGCTATTTCCCGGCGCCTGGATGAATTGGGCCAGGATTCCGCCGTTAAAGTGATTGTGATCCGGGCCGAAGGCAAAGGCTTTTGCGCCGGTGTGGACATAAAAGAGTTGGCGGCAGACAGCAACAAGATTGTGGCGGTGAACAAGGGCAATTACGACACGTTCAAATCCATTCACCTCAATCCCAAGCCGGTGATTGTGGCGCTGCACGGCTTTGTACTGGGTGGCGGTATTGGTATCTCCGGTGCTGCGGACATTATCGTGGCATCTGAGTGTGCGCGCTTTGGCGTGCCGGAAGTGGATCGCGGCGCCATGGGCGGTGGCGCCCATCTGCAGCGCATGTTTCCGGTACAGAAAGTGCGTTACATGTATTACACCGGTGACTTCATTGACGCCCAGGAAGCTTACCGCCTGGGTGCGGTGGAACGGGTAGTGGCGTTGGCCCGCTTGCGGGAAGAGGCGATGGCCATTGCCGCTAAGATCGCCGAGAAAAGTTCACCCATGATTCAACTGGCCAAGGAAGCGCTCACCGGCATTGAGGATGGCAGCCTGGAAGACAAATACCGTTGGGAGCAGGGTTTTACCCTGGAAGCGTATCGCATCGAGGATTCCCAGGAGGCTCGCGATGCGTTTGTGGAAAAGCGCGGTGCCAACTTTAACGACGCACAGGGTTGATAGAGGGCAGTATTGTATGGATCTGAATTACACGCCAGAGCAGATTGCGTTTCGCCACGAGGTGCGGCAATGGTTGCAGGAAAACGTACCGGCTACCGCCCTGAAATCCTTCGATACTCGGGAAGGATTCGAGCAGCACCGGCAGTGGGAACAAACCCTGGCGCAAGGCAACTGGGGTATGGTGACCTGGCCCAAGGAATACGGGGGCCGTGGTTGCAATTTGATTGAATGGCTGATTTTTGAAGAAGAATATTATCGTGCCCAGGCTCCGTTGCGGGTCAATCAGAATGGCATATTTTTGCTTGGCCCCACGCTCATGGAATACGGCACCAGCCAACAGAAAGAACGCTTCATTACCCGCATGGCCAGCGGTGAAGACATGTGGGCGCAGGGTTGGTCTGAACCCGGTGCCGGCAGTGATATGGCCGCGATTCGATCCAAAGCCCTGCGCGACGGAAATGAGTATGTTCTCAATGGGCAGAAGGTCTGGTCCACCCGTGCGGTGTTTGCCGATTGGGTATTCTGTATTTTTCGCACCGACCCTGATTCTGAACGTCACCACGGTCTGTCTTTTATTCTGGTGCCGCTGGATGCGCCGGGCATTACGGTACGCCCCATCCCCCAGCTCAACGGCTTGCCGGGATTTGCCGAAATCTTTTTTGACGATGTGCGTGTGCCGGTCAGCAACCGGTTGGGTGATGAAGGCAAAGGTTGGCAGATAGCCATGGCCACCGCCGGCTTTGAACGGGGCCTGATGTTGCGCAGCCCGGCCCGGTTTCAGGAAACCGCGAAACGCCTGGTGGCCCTTTATCGCCAACACGCAAACGATATTGTGGATCTGAGTGTGGAGGATGCCGTGGTGAAATCCTTTATGGATGCGGAGGCCTATGCGTTATCCACCTATCAAACCGCATCCCGTTTGATGAACGGCGGCAGCATCGGCTCTGAGGCGTCCGTCAACAAGATTTTCTGGTCAGAGCTGGATCAACTGATGCACGAAACCGCCATGCGCATACTGGCCCATCACGCTGAGCTGCTGCCCGGCGAACACACCGAGAGCCTTGTGGGTAACTGGATGGATGGATTCCTGTTTGCGCAATCCGGGCCCATCTACGCCGGCACCAACGAAATTCAACGTAACATCATTGCCGAGCGTCTGCTGGGCATGCCACGCAAATAGAGTAAGAGGTAGCAAGGCATGGATTTTACCTTCAGCGATGATCAACGGGTGTTGTGCGATAACGTTAAACAGTTCCTGCATAAGGAAATCAGCGCCGATCAGATTCGTAGTGGTTGGGATACTGATACCGGCCGTGACCCCGGCCTGTGGCAGAAAATGGTGGAGCTGGGCCTTACGGCCATGCTGGTGCCGGAATCTTACGGTGGCCTGGGCATGAACGAATTGGATTTTGTGTTGCTGGCACAGGAATGCGGCCGGGTGGCGTTGTGCGAACCCCTGGTGGAAACCGCATTGGTGGCAACCCCGCTATTGGCATGCCAGGCACAACGGGATACCCGCTGCGCCACCCTGCTGGAAAAAATTGCCAGCGGTGAGCGTCGGGTAGCGGTGGGGCATGCAGTAAATCCCACTGTGAGCGATGCCCACATTGCCGACTATCTGCTGTTGCCCAGTGGTAATGAATACCATCTGGTGGAACGGGAGCGGGTGACTCTGATACCGCTGCAGAGTGTGGATCCCAGCCGCCGCCTGTTCAAGGTGGACTGGCGGGCCGAGGAAGAGACCCGTCTGGTGAATGGCGCACCGGGGGTATCCGCCATGGCAGCGACCCTGAATCGGGGTGCATTGGGCATGGCAGCGCAGTTGATTGGCCTGGCAGAAGCCATGGTGGATATGACTGTGCAATACACCACGGAGCGTCATCAGTTCGGCCGCGCGATCGGGGCCAATCAGGCGTTGAAACATCACATGGCCAACTGTGCGGTTAAAACCGAGTTTGCCAAACCGGCATTGTACCGTGCCGCCTATACCGTCAGTCAGCGCCCGGTGCACGCCGATTTTGCGGTGTCCCACGCCAAAGTGGCGGCCGGTGAAGCGGCATTACTGGCTGCAAAAAACGGCATTCAGTCCCACGGCGCCATGGGTTATACCTGGGAATGCAATCTCCACATCTGGATGAAGCGGGCCTGGGCGCTGGATAAATTCTGGGGCCATTCGGGGTTCCATAAAAATCGCCTGCACCAATGGTTGATGAATCCCAACGCCAAGATCGGTGCCGACAAAACCTTTGGCGAACAACATTAACAAAGCGTATTTAAGTGAGATGAAAGATGGCTGAAGCCTATATTGTAGATGCACTGCGCAGCCCCACCGGCCGCCGCAAAGGGGGGCTGGCCCATGTTCACGGTGCCGACCTGGGTGCCCATGTGTTGCGCAGTCTGGTAGCGCGCAACCCGATACCGGATAACGAATACGATGACGTGATCTTCGGTTGTGTCGATACCATCGGGCCCTTGGCCGGTGATATCGCCCGCACGTGCTGGCTTGCCGCCGGCTTAAGTGATGAAGTGCCCGGCACCACCATTGATCGTCAGTGCGGCTCTTCCCAGCAGTCGGTGCATTTTGCCGCCCAGGCGGTGATGTCCGGCACCATGGATGTGGTGATTGCCGGTGGTGTGCAGACCATGACCCAGATTCCGATCTCATCTGCCATGATGGCAGCGGAACCCCTGGGCTTCAGCGATCCCTTCACCGGCTCAAAAGGTTGGGTTGCCCGCTATGGCGATCAGCCACCCACACAGTTCCGCTCGGCCCAGATGATTGCCGACAAATGGAATCTGTCCCGCCGGGCATTGGAAGAATTCTCCTACGAGTCCCACCAGCGTGCCCTGCGCGCCATCGCCGAAGGCCGTTTCGATCGCGAGATCGTACCGCTGGAAGGCGTCACCATGGATGAAACACCAAGGGACACCTCATTGGAAAAAATGGCGGAACTGGATTTTCTGTTCGGCTGCGACAAAGTCACCGCCGGGGTTTCATCGCAAACCTGTGATGCCGCATCCGCCATGCTGATTGTGTCGGAGCAGGCCCTGAAGCGTTACAACCTTACACCCAGGGCCCGCATTCATCATATTTCCGTGCGCGCAGAAGATCCCATCTGGATGCTCACCGCACCCATTCCCGCCACCCGTTATGCCCTGAAGAAAGCGGGCATGACCATGAACGATATCGATCTGGTGGAGATTAACGAAGCCTTTGCCTCGGTACCTTTGGCCTGGTTGCAGGAGCTTGATTACGATCACGCCAAAACCAATGTCAACGGCGGCGCCATCGCCTTGGGCCATCCCTTGGGCGCCACCGGCACCAAGCTGATGACCACCTTGCTCCATGAACTGGAGCGCAGCGGTGGCCGTTACGGATTGCAAACCATGTGCGAAGGCGGTGGCCAGGCCAACGTCACCATCATCGAAAAATTATAACCACGGATCAAAAACCGGATTCTGGAGCGAACCATTATGCCAAGCTCAGCGATATGTAAAGACAGAGTGGTCATCATCACCGGCGCCGGTGGTGGATTGGGGGCGGCTTATGCCAAGGCCCTGGCCGCAGAAGGTGCCAAGGTGGTGGTAAACGACATCAATGCCGCTGCCGCCCAAACCACGGTGGATGCCATCAAGACAGCCGGTGGTGAGGCGATTGCCAATACCTCCGACATCACAAACTACGATGATTCCGCCAATGCCGTAAAACAGGCCATTGAATGCTTTGGTGATCTGCACGCGGTGGTGAACAACGCCGGTATTTGTCGCGATCGCATGTTCGCCTCCCTGAGTGAGGCGGATTGGGATGCCGTGATTGCCGTGCATCTGAAAGGCCACTTCTGCATCAGCAGCCACGCCGTGCATTACTGGCGCGATCGCAGCAAACAGGGCGAGAAGGTGGATGCCCGCATTATCAATACGTCCTCCGGCGCCGGGCTTAATGGCTCTGTGGGGCAATCCAACTATGCTGCCGCCAAGGGGGGCATCGCCTCCCTCACATTGAATCAGGCGGCGGAACTGCGCCGCTATGGTGTCACCGCCAACGCGCTGGCCCCCGCAGCCCGCACCGGCATGACCGAAGAGGTGTTTGCGGACATGATGCGCAAACCGGAAGACGGCTTTGACTACTATGACCCGGCCAACGTGGCACCGTTGGTGGTGTGGCTGTGCAGTGCAGAATCCGCTGGTGTCAGTGGCCGGGTTTTTGAAGTGGAAGGTGGCAAGATCTCCATTGCCGACGGTTGGCGTTCCACCGCCGGTGTGGACAAAGGCGCCCGTTGGGAGGCGGCGGAAATTTCCACGGCAATGGACGAGTTGCTGACCAAAGAGATACCCGCACAAAAGGTTTACGGTGCGTAAACAGTTTGGGTTTAGGGAGTTCATAACATATCCCTCGTTATGAAACTCCCTTTTTTTATTCAGGATCAGGAGTAAAGAACCGCTATGGAGTTTGTGTTTACAGACGAGCAGAACATGATTCGTGACACCGCCGAATCCTTTCTGCAGGAAGTCTCCACCAGCGCGGCCATTCGTGATGCCATGGCAACCGAACGGGGCTACGATCCCGCCCTGTGGCAGACCGTATGCACGGATCTGGTTTGGCAGGCGATTCATACTCCTGAGGATTGTGGTGGCTTGGGCCTGGGTTATGTTGAACTGGTGGCCATGCAGGAACAGATGGGGCGCTTTCTGTTTTGCTCCCCGTATTTCTCTTCAGTGTGCCTGGGCATCAACGCACTGTTGGTGGCCGGCAGCGCCCAACAACAGCAACAGTATCTGCCAGAATTCTGCGCCGGCAAAACAGCAACCCTGGCCTTTGCGGGTGCGGCAGCCGCGGCCCGTGGTGGCCGTTGGGATGTGGCTACGGTGGATGCCACCTTTACCACTCAGGGCGAACACTACCAGCTGAACGGCAGCTATGAATTTGTTACTGATGGCGCCTCCGCTGATTACCTGATACTGGCTGCCCGCGATGCAGCAAGTCAGGCAGATGAGGGCATTCACCTGTTTATTGCGGCGGCCGATACCAAGGGTATTGAGCGTGAATTGCTGCCCACCATGGATCAAACCCGCAAGTGGGCGCGCATCAAATTGAACAATGTGAGGTTACCCAAGGCGTCAATGCTGGGTGATGAATCGAAAGCGGCTGAACGCAACGGGGCGCAATCCCTGGCCGTGATATTGGATCTGGCCACCATCGCCCTGGCGGCAGAGCAGATGGGCGGTGCGCAACAATTATTGGATATGACCGTAGCCTACAGCAAAGAGCGCAACCAGTTCGGCCGCGCCATTGCGGGGTTTCAGGCCATCAAACACAAAGCGGCGGATATGATGCTGCGGGTGGAAGTGGCCCGCTCTGGTGTGTATTACGCCGCCTGTGTGGCAGAAGAATCCCTGCAGGCATTACAGGCGGGCACCCCGGTGGACAGGGCCGCGTTGCAGGAGGCAGCCAGTGTGGCCAAGGCCTATTGCTCTGATGCGTTTTTTAAAAATGCCGGTGAGGCCATCCAGATCCATGGCGGCGTGGGCTTTTCCTGGGAGTACGATGTGCATTTGTATTTTAAGCGGGCCAAGGCATCCGAACAGTTTTTGGGAACCGGGGCCTGGCATCGGGAGCGCTTGGCTGCGTTGCTATTGGATGGGGAGGGCGTGCTGTGAAATTGAGTTTCAGCGCCGCAGACGAACAGTTTCGTGAGGAAGTCGCCCACTGGTTGCAGCAGAACCTGCAGGGTGAATTTGAACCCATTCGTTATCGGGGCGGCCCCGGTGATGAGCACATGTTTCACCATGAACGCCACGCCTGGGAACAACGCATGGCCCAAGGGGGCTGGACCTGTGTAGGTTGGCCCCAGCAGTATGGCGGCCGCGGTTGTTCCATCGAACAGCAGGTGATCTTTTTTGAAGAGTATGCCCGCGCCGGTGGCCCGGGTCGGGTAGGGCACATCGGCGAAGGCCTGGCGGGCCCCACCATCATCGCCTTCGGCAGCGAAGCGCAAAAACAAAAGTACCTGCCGGGTATTGTCAGCGGCAAGGAACTTTGGTGCCAGGGCTATTCCGAACCCGGCGCCGGTTCAGACTTGGCCAATGTAAAAACCAAAGCCCGGTTTGATGAAGCCATACAACAATGGGTGATCAACGGCCAGAAAGTCTGGACCTCACTGGCGCAGGAGGCGGATTACTGCTTTGTGCTGGCCCGCACCGATCCTGATTCCCGTGCCCACAAAGGCCTGGGCTTTTTTCTGGTGAAGATGGATCAACCCGGTATAGAGGTGCGCCCGATCCAGCAAATGACCGGCACCAGTGAATTCAATGAAGTGTTTTTTGACGATGCAGTGTGTGCTGCCGACGACATCGTAGGCGCCCCCGGTGAAGGCTGGAAGGTGGCTATGGGATTGCTGGGCTTTGAGCGGGGTGTCTCCACCCTGGGCCAGCAAATGCAGTTCCAGAATGAATTTAATGAGATCGTAAAAATCGCCAAAAGTAATGGCGCAGCCCAGGACCCGGCCCTGCGCCAACGCATTGCCAAGGCCCACACCGAGTTGAAGATTATGCGTTACAACGCCATGCGCATGCTCTCCGGCCAGTCCGGCGGCGATGGTGCCCTGCAGCGGGAGGCGCTGATTTATAAATTGTTCTGGGCCAGCTGGCACCGGGAGCTGGGTGAGCTGGCCATGGATGTGTTGGGCCCACAAAGCCAGATATTGGAAGCGGCACCCTATCAACTGAGCCGCCTGCAGGCCATGTACCTGTTCGTGCGCTCGGACACCATTTACGGCGGCACCAATCAGATCCAGCGCAACATTATTGCCGAGCGCGGCTTGGACATGCCCAAAGAACCGCGTTTATAACAACGCGCTTACAACAACGCGCTTATAAAAACAGGAATTCAGTAGGAGAACCCATGGACATTCATAACCCAAGTTACGTGCCGGGCCACCAGTTGCTGGCCGGTAAATCCGTGCTGATCACTGCCGCCGCCGGGGCCGGTATCGGTTTTGCGGCAGCCAAAAAAGCGGTGGAAGAAGGCTGCCGCGGTATTGTGCTGAGCGATATTCACGAAGGCCGCCTGCAGCAATCCGTGCAAACACTGAAAGACGAAACCGGGTTGGATGCTGTGTATGGCAAAGTGGGCAACGTGGCCCAGGAAGATGACGTGCAGGCCCTGATTGCCTTTGCCGAACAGCAATTGAATGGCGTGGACGTGTTGATCAACAACGCCGGGCTGGGCACCAGCCGCACCCTGGTGGATATGGACGACGACGAGTGGTTCAAAGTGATCGATGTCACCCTGAACGGCACCATGCGCATGACCCGCGCCATGATGCGCACCATGAAGGCAAGAGGGCAGGGCGGCGTGATAGTCAATAACGCCTCGGTGTTGGGTTGGCGGGCGCAAAAAGAGCAAAGCCATTATGCGGCCGCCAAGGCCGGGGTGATGGCCCTGACCCGATGTGCCGCGTTGGAGGCCGCCGAGTTCGGTGTGCGCATCAATGCAGTATCACCCTCGTTGGCCGTTCATCCCATGCTGAAAAAATCCGCGCCGCCGGAATTATTGGCGGAACTGGAAGGCCGTGAGGCCTATGGCCGCGGTGCTGAAACCTGGGAGATCGCAAACATCATGATGTTCCTGGCATCGGATTACTCCAGTTATATGACCGGGGAAATCCTGTCCTGCTCCAGCCAACACGCCTAACCACGGCAACCGAAAAACCGAAGGAGAGATCATTGTGACCACCGTATTTAAATCCCCCCTGGATCTGGAAGCCGCCGTGGGCCAGCACTTGGGCAGCAGTGAATGGCTTACCATCGACCAGGCGCGCATCAACCTGTTTGCCGATGCCACCGGTGATCATCAATGGATTCATGTAGATCCGGAAAAGGCCAAGCAGGGCAGCTTTGGATGCACCATTGCCCACGGCTACCTCACCCTCTCGCTGGTGAACCTGTTCCTGCCACAAATTGTGGACGTGCAGGGCATCAGCATGGGCGTGAATTACGGCTCGGACAAACTGCGCTTTCCCGCCCCGGTAAAAGTGAACTCCCGGGTGCGCGGTGTAGGTGAACTGATTGCCGTGGAACAGATAAAAAATGCAGTGCAGGCCGTGATCCGCGTCACAGTGGAAATCGAAGGGGAAGGCCGGCCCGCCTGCGTGGTGGATACCATCTCCCGTTACTACCCTGCTTAAAAAGAATCCCATTTAATATAAACACAGGAATTTCCCATGCGTGAAGCTGTTATCGTCTCAACCGCCCGAACTGCCCTGGCCAAATCATTCCGCGGCGCCTTCAATGATACCGAAGCCCCCGCATTGGGTGGCGCCACTGTAAACGCTGTGGTGGCCAAAGCCGGTATCGATCCCGCCCTGGTGGAAGATTGCGTGTTCGGCGCCGCCGCCCAACAGGGCACCCAGGCCTATAACCTGGGCCGCCTCTGCGCCGTGGCCGGTGGCTTGCCGGAAACCACCGCAGGCATGGCCATTGAGCGCCAGTGCTCCTCCGGTTTGATGTCCATTGCCACGGTGGCAAAGGCCATCATGTGTAACGAATACGATGTGGCCATCGGCGGCGGAGTGGAATCCATCTCCCTTACCCAGAACAAACACAAGAATACCTATCGCAGCGTATCCAAAACCGTTACCGGCATTGATCCCACTGCCTATATCCCCATGATCGAAACCGCCGAAATCGTAGCGCAGCGTTATGGTATCTCGCGCCAGGCGCAGGATGAATACTCATTGCTGAGCCAGCAGCGCACGGCAGCGGCACAACAAAACAACCTGTTTGCCGACGAAATCATTGCCATGACTGTGAACAAGGCCAACTTCAACAAAGAAACCAAAGAGACCAGCTTTGAAGAAGTCACCATCACCCAGGATGAATGCAATCGCCCCAGCACTACGCTGGAAAGCCTTTCTGCATTGGAACCGGTATGGAAAGACGGCAATTGGGTCAAGCAAGGCAAATTCATCACCGCCGGCAATGCATCCCAACTTTCCGATGGTGCCTCGGCTTCGTTGTTGATGGACAGCAAAATGGCCGAGAAACTGGGCCTGAATCCACTGGGTGCCTATCGCGGTGTGGCGGTTGCCGGCTGCAAGGCGGATGAGATGGGCATCGGGCCGGTGTTTGCCGTGCCCAAACTGCTGGCACGCCACGGCCTCACCGTTGACGACATCGGCCTGTGGGAGTTGAACGAAGCCTTTGCCTCACAGGTGCTGTATTGCCAACAAAAACTGGAGATCGACCCGGCCAAAATGAACGTAAACGGTGGCGCCATCTCCATCGGCCATCCCTTTGGCATGAGTGGCGCCCGCATGGTGGGCCATGCCCTGCTGGAAGGTAAGCGCCGGGGTGTGAAGTATGTGGTGATCACCATGTGCATTGGTGGTGGTATGGGGGCCGCCGGGTTGTTTGAAGTGTACTGATGCAGCGTTCAATTGGGGCTGTTGAGCGGCGTGTCCCCCCAACAGATGATCACCACACCCCAGGTTAGCGGTTGGTCTCGACAATCTGTATTAAGAGGGCAGCCAGACAACAGACTGCTCAGGCAAAAAATGGTAGTGGCGCATAGTATCCGTTTCATTGGAGGCTCCTTTTCATGTAGCACACCAGTTTATAGGGCGTTCCTTGAGGCGCTGTGGGATAACACCGGGATCAATGATTCCAGAAGTGCTATCGGAATGCATGGTTGATTAGGCCATTTTTGAATTTGAATAGTTAGTAAACGCTGCTGATGGAATGTGATTGTGGTGTTTCTTCAATCTGGCCAGTTCCAAAGCTGGAAAGTCATACAAAAATGAGAGGCCAACAATGTCGGTGGTAGTAGCTCTAAGTACTGCGGTTCGTGTATCGACGCCTAACTCAACAAGATATTGAACGATACTCAAATGTCCATTGGCTGCTGCTTCGGCTAGCGGTTGCGTAGGATCACTGCACTCTATATGCATCCGTTTGAATCGCTTCTTTGATTTCCTTTCCATCAAAAAAATAATAGTTTCTTCGCAGCTATGAACTCAGGTGATGAAACAGCCCAGTTAGAAAATATGCTTAATATGGTTGATACACAGAATATAAATATCTTCATTTCATTCTCTTGTTAGAATTCCATCTATTTGGTCATGTAGTAAATATAAAAATCACCTTCTTCCTGATACTCAAATTTATTCTTGGTGAGCTTCACTATAGTCATTACTGAAGGGTATTCCTTAAGAATGGTGACTTTGGAGCCACTGCATTCAAATTTCTCGGTTGCTGCAATCATGTCACCCATGCCGATATCTACAGTACCGTCTTTCTTGTAGTTCCAGGACATCTTGAATGATAGCGGTTTTATATCTTTGCTGTTTTCATAGGATTTACCAGTCACCAACCATTTTCCGTATAGGTTGGAATTGCATTCGGCAAAAACCAAATTGGAGAAGGAAAACAAAAATATCAGTGTGAAAATTGCGCGCGCCATGCATTACCTCGTTTTAAGTTCGGCCTGATAGTTTAGTTAGAGGCTATTCTTTCTTTAAAGTGTACTTAAATCCGGCCATATTGGCTGTCATTTCTTTTCCATCGAACTCCAATACCTTTATCTTTGCATAACCCAGATCAATTATTCCGGGTTTAACAGTGAATTTATCGGGCGATATCCGGTGACCATCCAGATTCTGATAGAATTTATCGCCTTCAAATTGCCAATAATCCTTGTCACTCTCTGGCTTTCCACTGAGGGCTACTATTAGCCAATCACCCTGAAGCGCTTCTTTTGTTAGTTCGCCTGAGAACGCGCTCTGTGAGAATACCAATACGAATATCGCCAAAGCTAGGGAACCTCTGAATAACTTGGTATTTGGCCTACAAACTATCAGCTGGCACCAATCTCAAGAAAACAAGCCAAGCATTCCTTTGTTTTTGGCTATTTGATGGCCCAATTTGCACCAAACGGCGCAAATTGGGCGCACCTACCCTACGTCATCAAATATTTTTTGCAGGTTAACAGGTTGGTAAAGGCCGCGAGTATATAAAGGCGATTGGTGTTCTTTCCCAATCCCTTGTAGCGAACTTTTCTATAACCAAACTGCTGTTTGATACGAAGGAATGGATGCTCTACCTTGGCGCGGACCTGAGCCTTGTGCCTCTCCAACAAATCAAACAGCTCACCAAGCTTTCTGCGCTGACCCGGACGCGCTGCAATGTTCCAAGCCAAATCATGCCCTTCAAATTCTGGTCGCTTATGAATGCCCTGATAACCTGCATCCCCCCAGAAGCGAGATTCATCACCATGTAATAAGTGTTTCGCCTGGGTAACATCATGCTCGTTAGCGGCAGTGGTGCTCATGCTGTGAATCACACCCAATGCATCATCCACCCCTATATGCATTTTCATACCGAAGTGCCACTCATTGCCTTTCTTTGTCTGATGCATTTCCGGATCTCGCTTGCCCTCTTTGTTTTTAGTAGATGAGGGGGCGGATATGATCGTCGCATCAACGATGGTGCCTTCCCGCAATAGTAAACCTTTATTTTCAAGATGCTTGTTTACCTCTTTCAGGATGACCTTTCCAAGCCCATGTTTCTCAAGCAAATGCCTGAAATTGAGAATGGTGGTTTCATCCGGAATCGGCTTGGTTAAACTCAACCCGGCAAAGCGACGCATGGATTCAATCTCATAGAGCGCATCCTCCATCGCCGGATCACTCAGATTGTAGAAAAGCTGCATACAATGAACACGAAGCATGGTGGATAGCTCATACGGACGCCTGCCGTTGCCAGGCTGGGGATAATACTTTCGTATCTTACCTTCCAGCCTCTTCCAGGGAATCAACTCCTCCATCTGCTCGAGGAACTTTTCCCGGCGGGTCTTGCGCTTCTTGTGATTGTATTCTGCCTCTGAGAAACTGAGTTGATCCATATTGTCCACCATTCATGTGATTCCGGTATTATGCCATACGGGGGACTTAATCAGAGCATCCTTAGAAAGGCGAGCTGTAATATGTGCTTTTCCTCTCCCGCCAAGAAGATGGATTAGCAATGTCATATAAACAGCTCACCTATGAAGATAGAGTAAAACTTTCCACGCTCATGCAGCAAGGACTTTCTATACGTAAGATTGCTGTACTAATTGGGAAACATTTTTCGACGCTATACCGGGAACTGGATCGAAATCGCTGCCATATTACTGACGGCTCTTACCGGCCATCAAAAGCAGAGCGCCGCATAAGGACCCGCCGGAGCAAGTCCAGACGCAACAGGCACTATACGCATTCAGACTTTCTGTTAGTGCGTAAACTGCTCCGATTGAAATGGTCTCCGGAACAAATTGTGGGACATATTCGCCGCTTCAAGCTTTTGGATCGACACTTGTGCCACGAAACCATATATCTGTATATATGGCGGGACAAAGAAAATGGCAGCAACCTTTGGATGCACCTTAGCAGCTTGTTGAAAATAGTCTGAAAATCCAAATCTCACTCAGCACTGAATCCGAAAATTCTCGAGAGAAATAATGGTTTTCATAAATAATACTGAAAATA
>MDTC01076635.1_pt1 | contig 19292 bp, 27 predicted proteins | sample 811181 | NCBI WGS metagenome assembly MDTC01 (sample SAMN05326644, study PRJNA326480) | marine metagenome | isolation source: seawater | place: Pacific Ocean: North | collected 2011
AGGTTTAAAATATAAAACTGCTGGATTTGATGTAATGCAAATAAAAGAAGGCATTGAATATGCGAGTAGTATATTAATAGAATCTGTAAGAAACACTGCAAGAGAAGTTAAGAGCAACGATGATCTGCTTAAAGTAGCAACTATATCTGCAAATGGTGAAGAAGATGTAGCAAAACTAATCGTCAATGCGATTGACGCAGCCGGCCCAGACGGTCATGTAATTGTTGAAGAAGCTAAGGGGTTTAGTAGCTCTTTACAGGTTGTTGATGGATTTCAAATGGAGCGTGGATTTTTGTCTCCTTACTTTGTAACCGACAAAAACAAAATGACAGCAGAGTTCACAAAACCACTAATACTCATGGCTGATAGAAATTTTAATTCTGTTCGTGAGCTTATGAAGCCACTAGAAGCTGCACTCGAAATGGGCCGGCCGATAGTTGTTATAGCCAACGAGATTGAAGGAGACGCCTTACAAGGTTTAGTTTTGAATAGAGTTAAAGGGTCTTTGCGAGTAGCTGGTATGAAGTCACCTGGATTTGGTGGCGCAAGGCATGATTTGCTTTTAGATCTAGAGTCTATCGTTGGTGGCAAGGTTTTAGACAGCGCTTTTGATATGACTTCATTTGAACCTGAAATGTTCGGAACTTGCAAAAAGATGATTATTCACAAAAGCAAAACGCTCGTAATTAAAGAGGAATCACGTTCTGATGCGACGCAAGCGAGAATGGATACAATTAAAGAGAAACTTAGATATCCCGGAATAAGTGATAATGAGCGTGAACTTTTAAAATATCGTATCCAACAGTTATCTGGGGGCATCGCAATTTTACGAGTAGGTGCAGCAACAGAATCGGAATTAATTGAACGATATGATCGAGTTGATGATGCTTTGCATGCAACTCGTGCTGCACTGGAAGAAGGTGTATTACCTGGTGGCGGAATTGCTTTGCATCGTTTAACGAATGATTTGGATCAATGTGACGTTTCTAGACAATCTAAAAGTTTCATTGCGGGTTTTAGGCTCTTAACAGATGCGTGCTTAGCACCATTTAAACAAATCTTAGAAAATGCTGGGTTGTCACATCATAAAGTTTTAAATGAGTTAAAAGAAACAGAGAATAATTTTGGCTATGATGTTCGTCACAAGAAGTTTGGGGATATGTTTGAACTAGGTGTACTTGATCCCGCAAAGGTTTCCCGATGTGCTGTTGAGAATGCTGTGTCTGCTGCAACTATGTTGTTAATGGCTGACTGTTCAATGATTGAAGTAAATACCGAAGTTAAAGAATAGTTAATAACAACTCGGAGAATCACATGTCAACAGCAACAAATTACAAATTAAAAAGAAAATTAGCAACTGCCGTTGTGACAGTTAAGATTGAAAACGAGGTACATGTTCCTGATTTGATGACACGAATTAGAATTTTACCTGGAATTGCTGTTGTCGGTCAAAAAGATAGAGTCGCTCGATTCTCAGATGGAGATGGGCGTCTTCCCCTAAGTATCAAATATCTCCCGCAGTCTGATGAAATATATGAAAGCTTAAAACAGATGTGTAATCTTGTAAAGAAATTACCCGGTGTAAAGACGATTGCTGTTGTGTCGTTTAATAAAAGAAACATTACTATGAAAGGTAAAAAACTTATTTTTTAATTTTTTTTAAAAAAGGGTGTAAACTTTGAAAACGGTGTTTATTATATAACTGCTGGCAATTTTAATATGCTAGTTAACAACTTCATGTTTAATAAAGGAGGCTGATTTGAAGTATAATTCTTATAATTATTTTAATGATTTTTTTGACGACAAACTTTTTAATAGCTTATCGTCTGTGACATCTAAAAGATCTACAAAAAATGTATACCCACAGTGTAATATAACACAAGCAGATGATGGAGGTTTTAATTTTCATTTATATGTTCCAGGATTTTCAAGGAACGATTTTAAAATTGATGTGAAAAACAATGTACTTACTGCAAAAGGCCAATTGTCAGAAGCATCACGTACAAAATATGTACAACAAGAGTTTTCTCAATACACATCTTTTGAGCGCTCTTGGACTTTACCCCAAGGTGTGAATGTGGACGGTATCGACGCGTCTTACAATGCAGGTATTTTGCAGATTTCTGTACCTTTATTGCAAGAACGTAAGCCTGAAACAAAAACAATTACAGTCCAGTAATTAAAATAATACATTTTTGCGCGCAGAGTGTAACCTGCGCGCAATTATAGTATAATAACAATACAAACTAAACATTAAACATTAAACATTGGAGAACATATGAAAACGAACAGTTCACTCGAATTGTACTTTCGAGATATAAAGCGACAGACCAAACTCTTGACAAGAGAACAAGAAGTTGAATTGGCCAAACGGATCGAAGCAGGTGATATGCGTGCACGACGTATTATGATTGAGTCAAACTTGCGTTTGGCAATATCTATTGCTAAAAAATATGCACAGTATGGCGGAAGTCTAGAAGATTTAATTCAAGAAAGTAACATTGGTTTAATTAAAGCAGTCGAAAAATTCGATTGGCGTAAAGGCTTTAAGTTTTCAACTTATGCATGCTGGTGGATTAAGCAAGCTGTAACGCGCAGCTTAACTTCTAATAGCACACTACTCAAAGTACCTTCTCACACTCTTTCTAATGCTAGAAAAATCTGGGCCTTAAGACAAGAGTATCAAGAAGAGTTCGGGCACGAACCATCAATTGATGAGATATGTGAAGCTTTAGGGATGACAGAAAAACATGTGCGCAATGCACTAGACGCTGTCAAAACAAAAAGTATTGCATCTATCGATCAGAAAATAGGTGATGAAGGTAATAGAACATTAGGTGATGTCATTCCTGATAATGATTCACCAAATATCGAACAAATACTTGACAACGAATTAATCCGTGCAAGAATTGTTAAGGCGCTTACTTCTTTGACTAAGCGCGAAGAGTTGGTTCTTCGCATGCGTTTTGGTATATCAGAAGTAAGTGAAGATGATGAAAATGTTTACGAAGTAGAACTAGCATAATAATATAATAAGGAGAAAAGATTATGGCAATGCCTAAAGGATTTAAAAGCGAAAACGGCTATGGTACATCAAAATTATTTGATGGACTAACTTATCATGAAATTGCAGATACTATGCGGGAGTCAGGATATAAAATGAATCATTCAACAGCAAGAAATGTATTTGTCAATGCATTGATTAAGGTTGCAGACGAAATTGCTGATTTATATCAGCTCGAGCTAACTGATAAAGATTTGAAGCGTTTGGCAATCAACCCAGACTTTCAAGACTCTGTTCGTGGTTTTTTAAGTGAGTTAGAAATTGAGCGATCCAAATAAGCTGTTATTTCTTGATTTGAACTTTCGAACTGCTTTGTTAGAGAGTGTAGACTGGGATGAAGCTCAGTCTGCCTCTCTTTTACAGTATCTACAAGAATCCTTAACAAACTTATCTGTATTGCCTGAAGATATATTAGAACATATATTGATTGAATATGGTGTGGCTGCACATACACTAATAAAAAAAATGTTTGTAGACGCATATATAGAAAGTGGATTGTATACAAAATCAAAGGATGATTATGAGCATTAAATTAGAATATATTCTTAAAAGAAATAAATCGAATTTGAAAACATTTATTCAAAAAAACAGATTAACTTCGTATCAACGATTGTTAGAATATTGTGAATCACGAAAATTTATTCCTTGTGCAGAAGAAGAGTACAATAAAGTAGTTAAGGAACCGGTTCAAAATGAAAGAAAAAAAGTTAGTGGGAAAGCTAGTCAAGCACAAGAACCAAAAAAACGTAGGTATCGTCGTAAAAAACAACAAGATACACCCAAGTTACCTGACAGTTCTGACGATGGGTAAATTAGAAGAATGGCATATTTTATCTGTTGTAACAGATAATTAGTATATGTAATTAAAAAGGAGTTTATAATGGCAACACATTGGCCCAAGCCCGGAATAAATCACGTAGGTGAGTATCAAGCATCAGGACATTTAATGCCCATCAATGGATCTAGTGATATAGTTAAATTAAAATTTGTTGCTAGCTCAATTACTTTTACACAGAATGGAGCGTTTACTGTCTATGACGGAAACAGCAATGAATCAACAACTGTCACAGTTGGCGCAGCATGCAGAATCAAAGGTAAGTTTTTAACTTTTAAAACAACGGGTGATGCTGTTGTTGAGATTACAAACATACCATCAGGTTCTTATGCACCACCTTTGTTCACACAAATCACAGGTAGCTAACTAAATTGAAATACAGTAAAGGCGACTTAGTATTGTTGCGAGGAAGAGCGTTGTCTATGAGTGACAACGCTTTTTTTGTAGGTGTAATATTGTCTGAATCTGAAAAAAGGTATACAAAAGAATATGACGATTTGTGGAACACTAAAGAATTAATTTGGGAAAAAGTGTACAAAGTGCTAACACAGGGTAAAATTATTAATGTCACATATTATGATATTAAAGGAAAAGCACATTGAAGGAAATTAAAAGACAACTAATTGACAATAAAAAAATTGTATGTGTGTCAGGTGGATTTGACCCGATCCATATCGGACATGTAAGAATGATACTAGACGCAGCAAAGCTAGGGCATGTAATTGTTATTGCAAATTCAGACGAATGGCTAGTTCGCAAAAAAGGTTATGTGTTCATGCCTTATGAAGAAAGGCAAGAAATTCTGTATGCGATCAAGGGTGTTGTTGATGTAGTTGAAGCGAAAGACGACAACGATACCGTGTGTGAATCTCTACGTCATTTAAACCCCCATATCTTTGCAAATGGGGGCGATAGAGGTGATAGAAACACACCTGAGATGGATGTATGTAAAGAACTAGATATTCAAATGGTTTGGGGGATGGGAGGCAATAACAAGCCCCAATCTTCATCCTGGTTAATTGATGCAATTAGAAACAAGGCGGAGAGCGAAAAATGAAAAAAATTGTTTTATTTGATATGGACGGTACTTTAACACCTGCGCGTAAGGAAATGCCAGGTGAAATTGCAGAAAAATTATTTATTCTGCACAACTCAGGCTATGATATTGGGATTATTTCCGGATCAGGTTTAAATTACATAATGGAACAGTGTTGTATTCTATTTCAAATGTACGGTGCTAGACTGGATAATCTTAAAATATATCCTTGTAATGGCACGAAATATTACAAATGGAATAGTTTAAAATCAGAACCTGAAAGTCAGTATCAAAACAGTATTAGATCTGAGTTAGGCTCTGTTAAATTAAAAAAAGTGTTAAACGCACTGTTAAAATATCAAATTGATTTTATGAACAATTACGAATTTAGCGAACGATTTAATTACACTGGTACATTTGTCGATTACAGAGAGTCAATGATTAACTGGTGCCCTATCGGTAGAAATACAGGCTTTAGTGACCGTGCTGTCTTTGAAGATTTAGACTCATATTTCAAAATAAGAAATAAGTTTGCAAGGGTGCTTGGAAAAGATTCTACCTTTTCAGGTTTAGCAATTAGAGTCGGAGGCGCCACAAGTTTTGACATATACCCACACGGATGGGACAAGACATTTCCGATGAATGGTAATAGCGTAAAAAGTGGAATGTCAGTATACGATGAAATATATTTTGCAGGTGACAAGTGTCAAGAAGGCGGCAATGATCACGAACTGTACTTACACGTAAAACTTCTAAACGAAGAAAACGTGTTTGAGTCAAATGGACCAGGACATACGATCAACTTTATTAACGACTTAATTAATAGGACAAGATGAATATATTTATATTAGACGAACAGCCCCAAAAAGCTGCAGAATACCATTGCAATAAACACGTAGTTAAAATGATTCTAGAGGCAGGTCAAATGTTGTGTGCAGCGCACTGGATGAGTTGGCTAGATAAGTTTGACAAAACTCGATCAGACTTTAAGCTGATGCGGGACGTAAAAGAATATTTAAGAGTTAATGTACCTCTAGATAAACAACCACCCTGGGGTCTGACACATGTCAATCATCCTTGTACTATCTGGACCAGACAGTCTGCAGAAAACTATGGTTGGCATGTAGAGCTAATGAGGTGTTTACTACGTGAGTACAATCTAAGGTATGACAAGATTCACAAATCTACTGCGGTTTATTATTGGCTAATTAAAAATAGTCCGGTTAGCTTTCCTGTTCAAGGTAAAACTCCATTTCCTATCTGCATGAAAGAAGAGTATAAAGTGGGTGATGATCCTATACAAAGCTATAGAAAGTATTATATTAAAGATAAGGTCAGGTTTGCAAAGTGGGAGCCTCGGGCAGAAACTCCTGACTGGTTTTTACAGGGAGTTAGAAATGAGTCAAGAAGAAATACAAAAGTTGGTTGAAGTCCGGATGATGTTATTGCAAAGCTTTACTAAACATAAAGACTGGCGTAATAATAAAAATGCTATTATGCGAGAAATCGATCACATTGAGACTGTTGGTGAAGCAATTAAAAAAATAGACGTATTATTGTCCGGACATGTGACATTTTCGTAAAAAATAAAATATTTCCTATATTTAAAAATATGGGGGGTGTTTTATGCTGTACATTCTATTTACTTTACTGTTATTCTCTTGTAACGATTATGGCGTCAACAAAGTAGTTCAAACTGATCCAGAATTAGTTGTCTACCCTGAATCAATTGATTTTGGACATTTACTGTCCGGACATGAATCGGGGCTGGCAACTTTTGCTGTTATAAACGCAGGTGATGAGGAATTAATCATAAGTCAACCTGAACTAGTCACAAGTAACGACAAGTTTAGCCTAGATAGTGATTTAGAGGAAAACTATACAATCAGTCCGGGAGAAACCTTAGAGTTTGTTGTTTATTACGAACCGAAAACTTTTGAAAGTAATACCGGGCTGATTCGATTCGTGACAAACGACGAAGATGAAAATCAATATGAATTACCAGTATCAGGTTTCGGTGATGCACCAGTCATGACAGTGACACCAGAGACATTTGATTATGGTCAAATAAGTATAGGATGTGATAATGAAGAAAGAATCACCATCCGCAACGATGGAAACATATCGTTAACCATAGAAAATATCACACAAATGGTAACACAACCTCAAGATATTATCATGGAAATGGGTAGTTTACCAGCACCGCCATGGGAATTATTGCCCGGTCAAGAAGTTGATTTTTTGGTTTCTTACATTCCAGTTGACATTAGTTATGACGAAAGTATTATTCGTATCGAAGGTAATGATCCCGTACTTCCTGTTAAGGAGGTAATACAGTATGGCGATGGTGATGTCGAACATTGGTATACACAAACGCACGTGCAAGAAGAAATAGCATTGCTCGACGTCATATTCGTAGTGGACAATTCCGGGTCAATGAATGTATTCCAGCAAGAGTTAGGCAATCAAATGAGTTCATTCATGTATGTTTTTAATGCATCAGGAGCAGATTATCACCTTGCAGCGATTACAACAGATGAAGCTCGATTTATTTATTTTGATGGGCTAACTTGGATTGACAAATCACACCCACATCCAATTGCTTGGATGCAGAATGTTATTTCATCTATCAGTACTACAGGAAGTGGCATGGAAAAAGGTATTGAAATGGCAAAGTACGCACTGGAAGGAGATGGCGCACCAGGTAATGGTTTTTATCGTGAAGACGCAACCATGGTCATAATATACGTATCTGATGAACCAGATCATTCGAGCGGTGGGTATGGTTCATATACATCTTTTTTTGATGGTTTTAAGGCATCGCCTGACTTAATGAGACAATTTGCTGTAATTGGTGATTATCCATCCGGATGTCAGTTTCCTTGGATGTCTTCACACAGAAATGTATTCTTTGGATCAGGCTATTATCATATGACTCAAAGGTACAACGGTGATTGGTATTCAATATGTGCCACAGACTGGGGTCAACAAATGCAAAACTTAGCAACTACTGTCACAACACGTAAAATATTTCCACTCGATGCACACGATCCAATTGAACAAACAATTTCTGTCTCAGTAAATGGCCAATTAACAAATAACTGGGTGTATGATGTAGGAATTAACGCTGTTATTTTTGATGATCATTCTGTCCCGGAGCCAAATCAGACTATTACGATTGAATATGCAGTTTGGGGATGTGGCGATGAGTAGAAATTTAAAACTTTTTCTTACATTAATTTTTGGTTTTTGCTTAGGTTTGACGATAAAACGTGTTTATGAAGCTAATGTTTTCCACGCGTGGGTGTGGCCAGAACCGCCTATCGTAATAAATTGTTATGGCAAAGTCTTACCTGAAATTGTTGTGGTTCGGGCAATTGATTATTGGACAATAAGGGGGTTTCCTATCTCTTTTTACGAAATGAATCCATCAAAAGAAACGTGTGCGAATGATTCTATAGAAGGTTTTATAATCATAAGGAGAGACCCAAGCTTAGAAAATATAAATGTTTTAGGCCAGACTGCAAGACATACGCAATTAAAGTGGATGAGAAGTGCTGTTATTAGTTTGAGACCTGGATCATATAATCTAGATTTATTATTAGAGCATGAGCTAGGACATGCACTAGGTTTAGGACATGTAGAAGTAGAAGGTCACATTATGCACCCGATGTACATGCAGATTGGTAGTAAGTTTTGGATACCAAAATAATTTGATATTTAAAGTTTGTTGATTGTCAAATAGGTTAAATGTAATCCTGAATTGATTGTAGTTCCCGATTCAGCTCCCCCAATATTGCGAAAGTTTATCTTAACTTTATCATTTTTCTCTAGATGCGCAACCCTATCTAGTTTATGCATGTGGGCTGAATTTTCTGCCGATCCACCCGGGAAGTAATTTCTAAATGCAATTCCGCCATTGTTTTGAGCATAACTACAAGACGAAGATACCCAAAGCTGATACTGTGAAGTACCAGTATTGATACTTTGCTGGTATGCAGAAACGTTGATATTGTAAAAACCTTCTTCAGATGCTGTAAATGTATATGTTCCTGTGTCAAATTCACCTGAACCGAATGTATCTTTAAGGACATTGTTAAAAGGTATAGCTTGGAATTCGTTAGTACCTGTGGGACTATAAGCAAAATCGCTTGACATGTGGACCATAAGAACTTTTGGTGTTATGTTTGCCGTTAAAGATCCAGATATAACTACATCACCAGTAAATACTGAGGTACCTCTAGTTGTTGTACCTCTTGATCCAATAGCCCCTGAAAAAATTTGTATTGCATCCAGCTGTGGTTCTATTACTGAACTTGCAGTTGGAGTAAAAACCTGAACTAGTTCATTGTTACCGTCAGCGCCTGCAAACTTTACCTGCTCATCAAATCTTAAATCAATCCTATTATCACCATCAATAGTTAGAACTTGTGTATTACCTTTAATCCATGGGCCGTTTGCTAGTCCAGTTCCGTCAAAAAATATTGAATCAGTGCCATCGCCATCACCACTGATTATAATATTGCCGTGAAGTCGCGCGTTACCACTGACAACTAAATCACCGCCAAAAACAGCCGTACCTGCTGTAGAAGATCCTCGTGAACCTATGGAGCCAGAGACAAAAAAGTTAGTGTCTGTAGCATTCTTAACGTTGGGACTAGTTCCGGCGCCGCCAGACATTATTAAAACCTGGTCTATTGAACCTTCACTCATTTTGATCATTGATCTGCCACCGGCTTCAAAAGATATCTCATCAGCATCAAACGAAATACTAGTATCAGAATCACCAATGTGATGAATCTTATGTGCGATCGCCAGGTCGCTGTCTGTGTTACTGCTAGAAACTGTAAGCGTTGCTGCGGGTAACGAAGTCACCTTGCCAATCCCTACTCTACCGTCACCTCTCACGCGTAACACCGTTGTCGATGCAGACTCAACATCAAAGAGGTTTGTTCCAGAGCCTGTTCCGTCACTGGTAACTTTTAATCCGTGACCTGATGTACCCTGGTCGTTATCAATAATCGCAGCATAATCAGAGATATTTGCATATACGCCTAATGCTCCAGTTACTGTTAAAACACTTCCATCAAAATTAAGATTTGCTTCACCGTTTAATGTATCAGACGATGAAAAAGTTGCAATTCTATTATTAGCACCATTTGTGACACCAGAAACAGAACCGCCTCCACCACCGCCTGACTGATTAACAAAGCTTAAAACACCGTTACCGTCTGTCTTTATAACTTGATTTGCGGATCCATCTGTTGTGGGAAAGCTAAGACCATTAGCAGTCAGACTACCAGATATCACAACATTACCACCAAACACAGATTGACCTTTCCCGTCTTTCGAACCAGAAACAAAAACGTTGGTATCTGAACCAAGACCACTTGGAGTTGCAGTATTTGAATTAATTAAGATATAATCATCTGCAGCGTCAGTAAATAATTGATGTGTGTTACTGTTAGATTCTATTCTAAAGTCAACATCATTAGAACCTTCATTTATAACAACAGAATCTTGTGATGCATTTTCATCACAAGAAACCATAAACACACCACCAACAACTAAATCAATACCATCAGAAGCATTAAATCTTATTGACGTGTCAGTATTGCCTGAGCTAATAGTTCTACCAGTACCCGCTGCATCAGCACCAATGCTAATATTATTGCAAGTAATGTCACCTAATATGCTTGTACTGCCTGTTACGACAAGTGAATGTGTGTCAATACCAGCTGATCCGGATACAATGACGCCTTCACCAAACCGCATTGTTGCTGTTCCCATATTTTTTATCTTTGCCATTTTTACCTCAAATTAGTTTTTCAAATATAATTATAAATTAGAGGAGGTTAATGTATGGCAAAATATATAATCGATCAAACGCACAGTGACATTTCATTTAAAGTAAAGTACATGATGATATCTTCTGTTGAAGGATGTTTTAATAATTATGAGGCATCTTTAATCTCCAGCAAAGAAGATTTGAGTGATGCTGCATTTGAGTGTGAAATAGATGTATCTAGTTTGTATACGGGAAATGTAGACAGAGATACACACTTAATATCATCAGAATTTTTAAGTTCTGAAAGTTTCCCAGCAGTGATCTTTAAATCTACAAATACAAAAATAGTTGATGGTGAGTATATTGTAGACGGATCATTACAAATTAAAGAACACTCTAGGTCAGCAACTTTACGAGGCAAGTACCTAGGTGTTGTTGTGGATTCTTGTGGTCAAGAAAAATATTGTTTTGAATTAAAAGGATCAATAAAAAGATTTAGTTGGTTTTTAGATTTTGTTATAACTAGCAGTAAAACTGTTTTAGTTGACAATAACATAGAGTTGAATTTAGATTTACAGTTTTTAAAAGCGGAAGATTAATGAGATTAAAAACAAGAACGAAGGTCGCTTTCTTACTTGCAGCCATTGCATCACTTGTGTTTATGATATCACAAGTATTTATGTATCTGGATATTATTCATTTCTCATACAATATACCTCTATTCAACATTCTGTTATTTGCAATTTACATGCCGTCATCTGCAATTTTTGGTTGGGACATGTACATCAAGTATCGTGATGAGAATCAAATGATTAAAGATAAACTAGCAGCAATTAACAATTCTAATATTGTTGTAATTTATGATAGTAAAGGAAATATTGTGCGTGCAAATGACAATTTCTGTCGTGTTGTCGGTTATACACAAGAAGAGATTATCGGTTTACATCATATGCTTTTTGTTCCTAATGATTTTGTGAGAAATAAAAAGTACAGAGATTTTTGGAGCAAGCTAAGAACGGGAAAGAGTGTTAAAAGAAAATTTAAGAGAATCAATAAAATCGGAGAAGTAATTTGGTTATACGGTTCTTATAATCCTATTAAAAGTGGAAGTGGTGCTGTTTATCAAATCATTAATGTGTGTAGCGATGTAACTGGTGAACACAACGCTCAACTAGAATTAAATAATAAAAACACTTATTTAGAACATGCAGCAAAAATTCTACGTCACGATATGCACAGTGGTATTAATACATACATTCCAAGAGGTATTAAAAGCTTAGAACGTAGAATTAAACCAGAGCAAGTAAAAGAAATGAAGATCGAATCTTCACTTCGCCTAATTAAAGATGGATTAGATCACGCACAACGTGTTTATCGTGGTGTGTATGAATTTACAAATTTAGTAAAGGAAAATGCTGTATTAGAAAAAAATGAGCATGATTTAGGTGTGATACTAAAAGATTATTTAAAAAAGACAGCATACGCGGATCAAGTAATAATTGAAGATTTACCCACAATGTTAGTGAACGAAGCACTTTTCTGCACAGGAATCGATAACTTGATTAGAAATGGTTTGAAATATAATGATTCTAAAACCAAATTCGTAAAAGTCAGAATGCAAGGGGAAAAACACTTGGTAGTAATTGATAATGGTCGAGGTATGTCACAGAAAGATTTTGAAAAATTAAGTCAACCATATCAAAGGAAAGAAGGTCAAAAAGAAAAGGGCACTGGACTGGGATTAAACATTTCTGTCGCCATATTTAAAGAACATGGGTTTCACATGACTGTTGAGAAACTAGACGTAGGTACGATGATCAAGGTAAAGATACGATGATTAATTCTATTTTATTAGTTGATGATGAAAATTTGTTTCATCTCGTTTTTGAAGATGCATGTAGTTTGTTAGACATAACATTAGATCTACAAAGCATTGCATCCTCTGATGAAGCAGCTCGATTATTTGAGCAATGGACATCAGATCCTAGGGGAAAGCCTGAATGTGTTTTTGTTGATCTAAACATTATTGGTTCTTCTTTTAACGGTATCGAATTAATTCAAAAGATTAATTACGAGTACGGAAACGGAGTTGTTGTTGGAATTATAAGCTCATCAGCAGATCAAGAAGAGATTGATCGGAGCTTGCACGCCGGAGCACAGTTTTGGATTGTCAAATCAGATGACATTGAACCTAGACTAGAATCTTTTAAAGAAGATTACGAAGGATATAAAAATCGTACATCTCCTTTTAAAGTATATAAGTAATGATTATTCTTAGTGAAGAAGATAAAAAACAATTAATTGATATTGGTCAATCACGTAATGTTTATCTAGAAGGTAATATTATAAAATTAATCGATCCTCAAGCTGACGAATTGTTTAAAAAGTATCTTGTTGACGCTAAAATTCAAGATCGAGAGAACAGAAAAAAGCGTCTCGAAGTTACTAAGCAAGTTCAAATACAAAATAGAGAGTTAATTGCTTCACAGGAAGAAAACGAAAAACTTCTTTTAGACTTAAAAGAAGCTGTTAAAAAAGCAGATGAAGCAAAAGATGCAGCATTAAATGATTTAGACCTGATGCAAAAGAAAACCCAGTTTGAACTAATCGGAAAAATTGTTCAGGTTGCATTGTGGATCATTATTGGCGTTGGAGTTTTCACGACAGTTTTGTTTATGTTTTCAATGTATACAGGTATAGACACTACTTTGATTGGTAATACTTGGAGTAACCTGTTTGGAATATTACTCACAAATTCTTTTAGTATTATTGGTACAATAATGGGTGTAAAGTATGCTAGTGAAAGTAATAAAGAAAACTAGTTTTCCCACCACACATTTGCAACGTCCCAATCAATCATTTCACTTAGCCAATTAGGAAATGAACCTGTACAATCAAAATCAAACCACTCGCCCTTGCAAGATTGTTTATAGGGCTTCAAAGATTTAAGCAGGGATCTTTCTAAATCACCCCTACCATTTACTATGGTGAGCAACTTAAGTTTATATGGAGATCCAGTTTGAAGCTGTCGCAACCTATTTTGGGGATTTTTACTCATACCAATTTTAATTGCGCCCGTGACGTCAGATTGTATTACATAAAGGTGTTTATTCATATACATAATTTTATATAGTTATTTACTCTAATAAACAATAATTATAAAATATGTGCGAGGTACATTGATGGAAATAAGTAGGCTACAACTAAGCAATTTAATTTATGAAGCACTAGAAGGTAAAGAAGGTGAATGGTCGTACAACATAGTTTCAATAGGTGATTACAGTGACAAAGAAAATTTAAAACCTAAGGACATTAAAGACGTCCAGGTTAGAGTTGCTTCTGGTCCTAGTAACGTAGGTTATGAGTTTCCTTTGTCGGAAGTTGAAACTAATGAAGGTACAAAAGCATACGAGCAGCACCCGTTAATTTTGCAAGTAATCGAAGCGATTAAGAATAATGAAAATTTAGATAATGTAATAGTAAAAACTGCGAACCCAATTGTTGATGCATCAGGTGAAGTTTTCTTAACGGGCGAAGGATTTATGGCAATTTCTCCTAAAAAACTTAGGGAAGCTCATCCAGCAATATCTAATGATTTGGCAGTTTATGCTTTGAGTAGCTTTAGACAACATCACAAATCAGGTAAAATTAAAAGCAAACATAAGATGATGATTGTGGATTACACAATTCCAGGTAATAAAGTTAGACTGTGGTGTTTGCAAGTGAAAAACGGAAAAGTTAAAGCTTCCATCGCAACTCCTGTAGCTCATGGTAAAGGAAACAGAGCAAAAGGAAGCGATTCTGTAACTAAATTTAGTAATTCACCCGGTACCAATGCTGCTTCTGTAGGGGCTTTTGTTACTACGAAAACTTATTACTCTAAAGCTGGATCACCTGAAAAATATCCAGGCGGTCGTCCATACAAAGGAATATCGTTAAGAATAGATGGGCTTGACAAGACAAACAACAACGATCTAGCTCGTGGCATCGTAATACACGGTGCATGGTATAGAGAAAAAGGTAAGACAGGCAGGAGTTGGGGTTGTCTAGCGACTTCAGCTGAAACAAATAAAAAAATTATTGACTTTGCAGGAATTGGTACTTTTGGATATAAATTTGGCGGAAGAACAAACGCTGCAAGCATTAATACTAACTGGTTAAGCGTATAGGTCATCATATGAGATTAACAAGAAAGAATTTAAGAAAATTAATTTTGCGTGAATTTAAGTTGACCGGTCAAGCGTTTGATGATTTAATCGGTAACACAGGCAGCGGTGAACCTCCTCCAACTAAACCACCTAAAAGAGGCGGTGGCTCCGGAGAAGGTTGGCCGACTTCGGTTGTTGAGAGGTTGATCAATGCTGAGTATGGTAGTTTAAGCAAGTGGACACAGGATCCTCGAAATAGTCGTGCTGCTGTTTATGATAATTCACAAATCAAACTTTATGCTAAAGCTGTTGATTCTCAAAATTCACTTGTTTGTACTTTAGTCAGAGGAAACAAAGTTTTAGATCGATATGTGTTTATTAGAAAATCAGGTGGCGCTAGCGGAATGTTGCCTCGCATGATGGAGATTACAAATAATATATGTGATATGACAGGTAGTGAAGCAGAAAGGAAAGCTAGCGAATATAAAGAGTATAACAAGAGTTTGATAGACTTTATGACTCGAAGCGGACCGCCCTACAAGGGTGATGATTGTGCACCGCCCGAGGATGATGGAACTGGTTGGATTAGGAGATATTAATGAAAATAACAAGAAAACAATTGCGTCAACTGATGCTTAGAGAATTTAAATTTACCGGCAATAACTTTGTTGATGACCTAGATTTGTTAGGTGGAGGACCTCCTCCTGCAGAGTCTCAAGAACCTAGTGGCGGTGGCGGTGGCGGAAGAATTCATCAACTGGTGCGTATTGATTTTGAACCGGGTAATGAGTTTAATCCTAGTTCATATAATAAAGTAGCTATTGATGTTAGCGCCGGTTCGACTTTTTCTAAGATGCGTGAGATTTATAATTTATTTTCTGATAACACAAAGAACAAGCTTTACCAGATGTTTCCAGGTGGTATCGATCCAGAAGACGGATATGTAGATGCCGATGGAGACTTTATCTTTGATCAAGATAAAATATGGGATTTTCGAAGCGAGTATTATAATTTGTTAAACACTATGGATGATGCGCTTCCAGAAGGGAGTGATTACGAGTATTTTACTATTTTTCATCCAAGTTACGCTAGTCATGGTAGAAATTTTGCTGGTGCTAATGAGTTGGAAGCTATAGACTTATATCGAAGGGTGACGGGTTATACACCTGATGAGGACTTGCTTGGCGAGTATGAGATTATTATGCACAGCGCTAGTTCGTTGTTTGGGTGAAATAAATGAAAATTACAAAAAAACAATTAAGACAATTAATAAGCGAAGCCGTTTCTCAAAATCATCGACGACAGGAAGCGTTGTATGCTGTAGTATATACGTCTGGTTATCTTGATGCGTCTGATACAGCGATTGGTAATATCCTTAGAAATTACAAGGAGCTTTCCGGTCGTACTGATAGTTGGGTGCCTCTCGATGAAGCATTCGGCAACTTGAATGCTGTTATGATTGGTGGCGCTTCTGCGATAAAGAGAGAAAACCCGGGACTCGATCTTACAGAGGAATTAGTTATTCTTCGAGAGGGCCAGGCTGCTGGCCAGGCAGATTTTCGAGAGAGCCCGTATAAATACATTGAACAAGTAGCTACTCTTGTTAACGTGCAAACGCCAGTAGGTATGAGTGCTGCTGAAGGTTTAGGAATCTTTGGGGTTGCAGGAGGAGGTGTTTTACTTAGAGACACTGCCATTGGGGACGTACAACTCTTGCTTAATTTAATGAATAATGATAATATTTTAAGTTGGTTAGATGAGTTAGAAAGCATGCAGTCCATCTAATACATGAGGTTAAAAAATGAAAATAACAAGAAGACAATTAAGAAAACTTATAAACGAAGTCATGGTAGGCTATCCTGATGAGCGTGCACCATTCGATGCAACTGCTGCATTAAAAAGCGCGAAAAAGAAAATCTCAAAAGAGCCAGCGCTATCAGACATGTTTGATGACGATGACGATTACGACCAAAAAAGACAAGCTTATGCCTTAGGATCAATGACTACAGATCTCACAGATGATGAAGAACTTGCTGCAGATATGGCGTCTGATGTCATTAGGGATACTGTTGACCCGGATGAATACGAAACATCCTACAATTACAACCCTTTTGATGCGGTTCCTGGTTCTGAAGAGCTAGATCCGGATCAGCGTTTTTTCCATGAGGTAGACGATTATCAACCAATTGAGCAAGCGCTTCAAGGAACTGTCAAAGACATTATACCTGAATTGCAGATATCGAGGTTTGAAAAAAATAAAAGAGCATCTCAGGACAAGACAACTTATTACACACCGGATAAAAAATTCCAAATTTTAATGTCATTTCGTCCTGCTTACGAAGACATAGAAGATGGTGTTGATTACAGTACACCACCACAATATACAGTTGAAGTTAGAAAGTATATGCCTAAAGTCCAAAGATATGAGATGTATTCACCTGGTCCTGGTAGCTTTGACAAGTTTCGTGATGGAACTAAAGCCTTCTTTTCCACTACCTCGACGACTGCTAGATTTGTACAGGTGTTAGATCACCTAAGAAGGTATCTTGAGGAGTTAAAATCATTATGAAAATAACAAGAAGACAGTTAAGAAAACTCATCAATGAAATGAGAATTGACACTAAAAATCCATTGGACTTTGTACCTGACGGGCCAATGAAGGACAATGTAATGGATCTAATAAACGATCCGGATAAAGACGTACAGCGCCAGGGGTATGAGCTAGCTTCTTTAATGCAAGAACCAATAGAGCTTGATGCTGGTGGTGGACAAAAGTACGAAGATATTGGCTACGAAGGCGAAGATTATTTAAAAGACCTCCGCGCGGGACTATTAAATCGTGAGCAAGTGATCAGTATTTTAGATAATCTATTCGACAAAAATAAAGACTTTGAAGTACTTTCCTTTCGAGAGGGAGCCGCCCCTTCTGGAAAATTTTCGGGTCAGTACAGGGAAGTATTAAGTGATGACTTTAGTAATCGTGCTGAACGCATAAACATTAGTGTAGGTAGTCCGGGTAACAAGCCCGATTATGAAACAGGCGAATTTAGATCAGGGAAATCATTAACTTGGATAAATATTGAACAAGGACTTTATTATGACTTTGTTGCAGCAATACGTGTTTCAGATCATGACGATGACAGCAAAGGTCACAAATTAAGAGACGTAATTAGCGCATACATGCTTGCAGTCAATATCGTGAGTAAGCATTTAAAATGAAAATAACAAGAATATATAGAAATCCAATGGCAGCAATTCGGAGTTTTTAATGAAAATAACAAGAAGACAATTAAGAAAATTAATAAGTGAGGCAATCAAACGTGTTCCTGTATTTGAACCTGTGTCGCGTGAAGAAGTTCGCAGTAAGCTAGCTCAAAAACGCGCACAGAGCCGAAGTGCTGCAGACATCGATCCAGCTATGTTAAGTAAGATTGGCGAGATGGAAGCCTTGGGAGACGCTGAATCTAACCAGGCGCGGTCCTTTGCGCAAGCACTAGGGTCGATGGCACCGGCAGAAGACGTCACCGATCAACAAGAAGATGAGTATGCTGATAAGATGCTCACGCAGCATATGGGATATTATCTTGGGCCAGGCGTGAAAAAAACAGAAACGCGACTTCTAAACAAAATGGCAAAAAGATTAAAAAGCTATAGGAAGGCTGGAAGCCCTATTGAGGTTTGGATCTCTGAAGGAGTTAACTACCCTAGAACTGCAATAATTCCACGTGAACCTGAAAGAGAAACAGTAGATAGTTTATTAAAAGCTTTAAAAAATCAAGTCTATTATATTCATAGTTATGGTTATGGCGATGCCCGAGATTACCTTGAACCCTTTTTTGATAATCAAATAGATGAATATGAAGAATTCTTGGACCAATTAAAGATTGGTGGTAGTCAACCGCCTGATTACTATGTTTTTGCAGCGTTGGTTTATTTTGTTGGTAAAGATAAAATCGTTATTAAAAGTATGTGAAACTAAGAATGAAAATAATAACTCTTCTCGATATAATATATAGGTAAGGGCCCGTAATGGTTTCGACGGGGTAGAATCAAGGGGAGAGTGCAAGTAGGGAAGATACGCCCTTAACAGTTCAAACACAATAGTTGCAAACAATAACAACTTTTACGACGTAGCCTTAGCGGCTTAATCGTGGTGGTCGTCCCAAACCATCTAACCAAGCGGGACTTTAGCAGTGGGATCTGCTGAGAAACAATTATCCCACTTGTCCAATACTCGGTCACGGAGTGGCTAAATTGCTGTGACTATCCTGCTAATCGGAGAAATGATTAGCTAAGCTTGTGAATGACTCAAACTAAGACTATTGCGGACGCGGGTTCGACTCCCGCCGTCTCCACCATTTTTTTTAAACCTCTGGTCTGTACAAGATATATATATAGATGAGAGGTTTTTAGTATGAGAA
>MDTC01213525.1_pt1 | contig 19289 bp, 22 predicted proteins | sample 811181 | NCBI WGS metagenome assembly MDTC01 (sample SAMN05326644, study PRJNA326480) | marine metagenome | isolation source: seawater | place: Pacific Ocean: North | collected 2011
AATCTGGAGTGCTTTGAAGATTTAGAAAGTATATCGAAAATGTTATCTAGAGTAAAGTCAAACCTATACCACCTCAAGAAACCATTGACGTCCTGGCCTTCTTTTTGGCCATCTTCGAAGCGCTTAGTCACAGCAACATAACGCATAAGATCGTTGTCAAATTTAGGGTTCGTTATATCTCCAACGAGATCTCTAAAAGAGCCTCCAACGTGTAGGTTTCCGTCTTGATACAGTTTCAAACTTACGGGCATGGCGGTGCCGTCACTTCTAGAAAGAAAGTCTGCAATAGTCCCGGTATTGGCAGGTATTTGCTCACCCTCCATTAGAACAGCTAGGAACGCTTCGAAACTAAAACCCGCAGAGGCAGCGTTGAAATTCGCTATGACCTTCGTTAAGGTTTTGTAGAAGACCAAGTAAGACAAAGCTGTTGCTATTTGTTTGGCTGCCGAAGTGTTTCCTTCGGGTCCGAACATCTCTTGCATTGCAGCATCGGGATTGTCATAGAAATTAGAAAGTGAAGCGATCTTTTCTACAAAGTCCCCACCTTGGATGTTTTCCAAGAACTGCAACAGCTTTTGTCGCTCAGGGCCGTTCACTGGATTCTCGCCGCCTGCACCCGTGACATCAGTCCAGCCTAATTCCGTGACTGCTATTTCGGGAATAGCATCCAAAGTCATAGTCATAGACTTTCGTTCGTTAAGGAACTGCTCTTTAAGTAGAGCGATTGGGTCCTTGCTCGACTTAAACAGTCGACCCTTCTCTACCTCATAAACCTCTTCAATGAGGCTGAAAAGGTCTCCTAATGTTGATAGTGTTTGTTTTTTGTTGTTTTCTGATAAGAATTCTTTATTCCAAGACATTGTGTTTCTCCGTTAATAATTAGATAATTTCGTCTGCAATTCCCATTTTAATTGCCTCTTCAGCTGAGATATAAACATCTTTTTGTGTCTTTAAGAGTTTTTTAATTTTTGCCGGGGTGAGTTTTGTGTAGCTCGCGAGTGTTTCGATGTATCTCTCCTGGATCCATTTAATCTCTTCAAGCTCGTTCTCCATGGAAAAGATCGTGCCGCCGGTGCCTGCCATTACATTGTGCAACATGATACGGCAATTTCTACCTACTTTGCGGCGGCCTTTAGTTCCGGCAGCGAGTATCGGTACGCCGGCAGACATTACTTTGCCTATTCCAAAGGTTTCTATATCACATGTCCTCTCTTTGACCATGTCCATCACGTCTAGTATAGAAAACATGTCCGAGGCCACACCCCCATGTGTGGATACTATCAAAGATATCGAGCGAGCAGCAATCACCTCTCGGCTATCAGGGTCAGTGGGGTTTTCAAGAACAACAGTGTGGGAAGAGCTTTCCAAATATAGCAAACCAGCCACAACATCGGCACCCTTTTGCTCGGTTATATCTCCATATAGATTGATAGTTCTGAGTTCCGGTTCCGGAGATGATGGAGGTTGTATGTTGTTTATAATAACGATTTGGTTATCGTCATTATTTTTCTGCTTTTCTTTCTCTTTTTTCTTTTTCTTTCTAAGTGGTTGTGACGTTATTCTTTGTGTCATGATTCGCATTCCTTCTGTTTTTTTCATATGATAAATGATATCATTTATTTTGCATTATGTCAAACAAAAAAGCCTCGGTATTCCGACCGAGGCTTTTTGAACAACAAGCTCAAGATTAGATCTAATCTTTCTTCAGTTTACTGGCTACGATTCTCTTGGTAACCCTCTTGAGAACTTCGTTAACAATTGCCTCTTTGTCTTCTTGCATCGGTGAGTAGTCTCTCATTCCTGGCTCTTCGTCCATTCCTGGCTCTTCGTCTCCGATCGGACCATCAAGCTCTGGCTCATCTTCCATGTCTTCCATGTCTTCCACATCTTCCATGTCTTCGTCTTCTGACCCCATCGCTTCGGCTAGTCTCTCTCCGAGATCTATCAGCAGTTGGGCTTCCTCTTCCGTCAAACTTATGTCAGCGGCACCCATTTCTGCGTCACCCATGTCCATGTCTGCGTCAAGTTCCATCTCTGGCTCTTCTTCCATCTCTGGCTCTTCGCCCATCTCTGATTCTTCTTCCATCTCTGGCATGTCCTGCTCTTCAATGGTTGTTTCATTTTCATTTTCCCCTTCCTTAGCTTCCTCTTCTTTAAGGAAGTTGTTTGTCAAGGAATCAACGTTCGCCAACTTCATAAATCGGCGGATCGTGTTTTCTTTTAATAGCTTGTTGTTACTCATTGTTAGTTCTCCTTTATTTTCAAATTATTGAGCAAGTTGAAATACACCTTTAAATAGTTTTTAAGATATTTAAAGTCATATTTTTATTCTTTTGTACAGCTTCTTTAACGCTTCTTTTTCTATCTGGGACACCCTGACTAAAGATATCCCCAACCTTTTTGAGATTTCACTCAAAGTCATTGCGCCATGCTTCTCTACACTGATCAAGGCACAATTTTGATCTTCAGGATAGTCAATCCAATACCTACATTCTTCCTTCTTGCACGGCTCTCCCGTGCTTATAGAATTCTTACAACACTTAGGTAGTTCATATTTATCCATCGTCAAGGGCTCCCGATTCTATCATGTCAAAAATGTCTTTCTTATCTGCTGGTGTGATTCCAAGGTCTTTTAACATTTCTTCTCCTTTCTTGATATCTTTAATTGTAATTCTTCTCCTTTTAAGTCCCATAGTCTTTTGGTCCTCTTTTATCTTTTCCACCAAACTCATCATCAGGGGATCTTTAGTTATATACATCTTTAGAACAGACCTAAAGAACTCTCCCTGTTTCAATCCGTCATACCTAAGCCTGATCTTTAAGTCAGCGGACTCTTTCTCGTAACACTTAAATACGAACGTTACATTCTTCTGGGGGTCTCTCATAATGTTAATATATGCGTCTTACTTTCGTTCATACCTGACGAGGTTTGTTTTATGAACTTTGCTTTCGCCTGCAATTCTCCGATGGAGTGGGCGCCCGTATATGAAAGTCCAGACTTGACCTTCTGTATTGTGTCACTCAGTATCTTGTCTACCTTTCCCTTATATGGGATTGTCGTCGAAATACCTTCTAGTGAGCGAGCATTGCCTCTCCAGGCAATTTGTGCCTCCGGTGATGCCATTCCTCGGTATACCTTGTAGTATTTGTCGTCTTTCGATTTAAATGTTTCTCCTGGTGACTCCTTCGTTCCTGCCAACATTGAACCCAACATCACCATATCGGCTCCTGCTGCCAGTGCCTTGACTATGTCACCGGATGTTTTGATTCCTCCATCTGCGATTATTGAAGCACCATCGGCATCGCGGCAGTCAAAAACAGACTGAAAAGTTGGCACACCGTGGCCAGTTTGAATTCTTGTTGAGCATATGGAGCCGCCTCCTATTCCTATCCGGACAGCATCAGCTCCCCACTCAGATAGATCTAGGTAACCTTCTGCCGTTGCAACGTTGCCGGCTATCACAGTGATGACTGAACCGTACTTATCCTTTATCTTCTTCACTGCTGATTCCGTCATAGAATGGTGACCATGTGCGACGTCGAGGCAGAAGATGCGAGCGCCTGCTTCATGGAGCGAAGACACTCTGTCCATAAATCCTTCATTGACGCCTGTTGCGACGGCAATGGAGTTCACTTTCTTATTTGACTGTTCTTCAAGGGCCTCACGAATCGCGTACACAATCTCACATTGCTCGCGGGCTGTGTTGTAGCGATGGACAATCCCCAATCCGCCTCTTGACAACATTGATAGGGCCATTTCTGACTCAGTAACCGTGTCCATTGGGCTTGATACAATTGGGATTCCGAAAGATACTTGCCCAATGGATGTTGATATGTCTATTTGTGTTCTACTGTTTATAGTGCTTTTCTGGGGGACCAAGAGCACGTCATCGAAGCAAACCGCTTCCTTAAACATCTTCAAACCAGTTCACTCTTTGGTTTACCCGGCTTTGAGCTTCCCCAAGTTGGTCTGAACTCTTCTGTCTTTTCTTTTGCCAAGTCTTGCAGCTGCGCGTTTATGCACTCGGGGCATACCAAATCAATATTCTCCGACTCCTTGTTTATGTGCCATTGGTCTATGTTCTCCCCTTCTGCAGGTGGCCGGGCACATTTAGAACATGTCACCTGTTTCTTGAAGTTAAGCATCTGAGATTTGAAATCCTTCATGAACTTCTTTCTCGCCGAGATGAACTGTTTTCTCTTCAGTTTTCTTGTAAAGCTACCCATCAACTGTCCCCCGTTGACCCGAGGGCCCCGTCTCCGCGGTCAGTTGCCCCTTCATAAATGTCATCCTCCTCTATTAATATTAGACTCGGCTTCTCGATTCTGACAAAAACTCCCTGAGCGATTTTTTGGCCAAGCTCAATATATTCTATCCCGGTTCCTATGTTGTGTAGATTAACGAATATTTCACCATCGTACCCCTCATCAACCACACATGCTCCGGTGATCAGGTGCTTCTTGCTGGCAATACCCGATTTATTCATAATTTGTAGCATGCACCCGGGTGGTACCTGCATCTTAACTCCGGTCTCCAACAAAACACTCTGGCCCGGTTTGATCCTGGCGGCGGCGCCTTCTTGGGGCGCAAAGAAAAAATCCATGCCGGCGTCGGTTGAATGGGCCCTGGCTGGCAGTTTGGCTGTTGGTCTTGTTCGGAAGACCTTTACCTTATTAAACGATGTCATAATCAACCCCTCCCGCTTTAAGATCCTTTTCTTCAATCAAAGTGTAAGTAAATCTGTTACCCCACTTATCAGCAGATAAGTTGCAAGTGTGCATAAACTCGTAAAAGTCAACAGAAGACTGGAAGACTTGGCAACCGGCGGATACTCCGCCTGTATATTCTCGTTCGTCCGGTCCGAATTGCCTATGGATATTAATCCCATACATTCCCTCGTCTTCCACTCCAACATAATCTGGTTTGGAGTCCCTATTGTCGTCTCTCCATACCTTTACCTTCCCTTCCCGTTGACACAAGGCGGTGTACTTTCTTTTGCCCCCATGAATATCAATCTTGTAGGTCGACCGGTATTGGTCTGGTACTAGGATCGCGGTACCTTTCTTGTTGATGGGTCGGTTTAAAATTCTGGTACCAGGCTCAGTAGTTGCAAGATAGGTATCAACTATCCATTCTCCACCGTCCTTATACATAACATTAATTAAGTCATCAAACCTGCTAGCATCACCAGAATCGCTTCTGACACCGATGATGTTAAGGTTAAAGTCCCCTTTTTCAAAAAAACTGTACCCCTTGTTTTCCAGCACCGACCTATAATGGTCAACTGTCATTCTGGCACATAGGCCTGTCATTCTAGACATTCTTTTTCTCCTTTTCGTTTTTACAAACACTGACTACTTTCCACGCATAACCTAGCTTACTCCGTGCGTTGTAAGCCTCCATGGCTGCCTCTGGAAATGTGAGCTTTTCTACCACTCTCTCCTCCCACAGGTCTTCTTTTTCATTGTGTATCTTAATTGTGTAATTGTTCATCTATTCCTCCTCATGCTAATAGTTTAAACATCTTTCTCATACTGAACGTGGAGAATCCCCACTGCTGATTATAATTTAGTCTCGCCATATATGGCCTGTTTAGCTGGACTATGTCTCTTTCCGGATCTACACCCCAACACCGAATCACAGTCATCTCGTTATTGTCATCAATAACCTTTACTACATAAAAGTTCTTGCCGTTCTTTGATTTCTTTAGTTTGCACTCTCGAGGGATAAACCAAGTTACTCCCAACTCAGGATCAAACTCGGAAATAGGCGGAACATAAAGTTCATCCAGCTTTTGGCGTACCCTGGGGGTGACGACTGCATTAATGGGAAAAACTCCAGTCAGATTAACTAAGTGCTCAAGTTTTTCCTCTTCCGAAAAGTCTCCTTCCGGTGCATACAGTTCAATGTTTTCAATTAGGTTTTTCTCCTTCCGCGGTCGCTTCTCTGATATCGCTGTCCAAAAGTGTCTTAACCCTGTGAATCTGTCATCCACCAAAACGTTCAACGCTTGAGCCAAGGTCAAAGCATGAATTGACTTTTTGTTCAATTTAGAATAGGTTATGTCCGGGTGGAAAAGAAATTCTTCAACTGTGTTGAATGGACGATTGTTAATAATCTGCTCAATAGCTTTGATACCAAGTCCCTTAATAGACGACAAAGGTTGAATGAGTGTTTTGCCATCAGCGCTGATCTCCCAGTTGACACCTGATGTATTAACGTTCAAAGGTTCAACGTTGTATCCCAAGGACTTAGCTGTTGCGATAGCGCGCTCCTTGCGTGTTTCCGGCTCCTTATCTAGAAAAGCTGCAAGCCACTCCGAAGGATAATAGTTAAGAAGATAAGCACACTGATAAGACAACACGCAATAGGAAACAGCGTGAGACTTATTAAAACCGTAGCCTGAAAAGTATTCAAAAGTTTCCCAAAGCTCTCTAGCTTCATAGTCTTTCATTCCTTTCTCCAAGCAGCCGCGCTTGAATTTGTCAAAGATCTTGTCTTTCTGGGCCTGGACTTCACCAGTACCCTTCTTAGTAAGAAGTTTTCTAAGCTTATTACCTTCATCCAGGGATAAGTCCTTGCCCAACTTGTGGGCCAGCATTGCAATCTGCTCCTGAAAAATAAGGAAGCCGTATGTTTCTTCCGTTACCTCACGCACATGTTTGTTGATATACTCTACATCCTCTGGGTTTGACTTTGCCCCGATGTACTTTCTGTCCACTCCCGCACCCAGTGGGCCTGGCCGGTAGATAGAGGTGATAGCCGACAAATCAATGATGTTGTCTGGCTTCGCATTCTTACAGAATGACTGGGCGCCCGTCTCTGTGAATTGGAAGATGCCTGCCCACTTACCCTTGTGGAAGATGTTCTGCCAGACTTCTTTGTCATCCAAGTCAATTTTCTCTGGATGGAGATTCTTGTCGTAGAACTCTTTGATGTCTGCAAACGTAGGGTTCTCCATTCCTTGATGTCTCTTAAGGATGCGCTCAATGGCACCCTCCAGCATGCGAAGGGAAGCAAGCCCCAGGATATCAAACTTGATGAAACCCATTGGCTCTAGATGTCTCACATTCATACCTTCGGACCAAGGCGTTTGCCGGACTCCTCCCGAGTTAATGAGCGGCATCCACTGATCTAGGTTTTCACCCACAACAACACCGCCGGCGTGTCGCGATGCTGACCGGGTCTGTCCATACAACTTCTCAATGTGAGTTTTGATGTGGGGATGTTTAACCAAGAATGCTTGAAGTGATTCAGAGAACTCCATTAACTCCTCAAATGTAGGAGCGTATACTCCAGATGTAATACCATGCTTCGCTTTGGCTCGAGGGGTCGCCTCATAAACCATCTTACTTGTTACATTGTTTACCTCCGTGAATTCGATACCGTAGAATTTTGAGATGTCCTTGATCAGGGACCGCAACTGAAGTGTGTTCCAGTTAGTAATAGGCACAACAGAGTTGTCACCCCACTGATCGATCAGTACCTCCTTGAGCACCATCGGGTCAGATACGTCGTAGTCAATATCTGGATAGCCGGCTCCACCTTTGGTCAAGAACCTTTCAAACTGAAGCCCATACTTGATAGGATCCACCTGAGTGATATTCAAAACATATGCAACAAGAGACCCAGCCGCGGATCCGCGGCCGGCACCGACGAGTTGCCTATTAACCGCGACGTCTGCGATAGATTTCATTGTCAAAAAATACTTAGAGAAACCTCTCTCCTCAATAACACTGACCTCTCGCTTGAGACGATCCACATACTCTTGATTGTTCTGAAGATCTAGAGATCTGAGGCCCTCAACGCACAGAGCTGCGAGTGTCTGACCTGCGGTTGAACCCTCGGGCACAACAAAGTCTGGCAGCCGGACTGTGTTGTCTGGCAGAAAGGTCTCTATACGCTCGTGTGCTATTTGGTAGGTTCTAGTGATTGAGTCTTTAACTATCTTATCATCATACTCCACGGCGCATTCCTTTGAGTATTTCAAATAAGACTCCCACATCTGATCACCATTCTTGGGGTACAACTCATACCCCACTTCCTCTACAGATAGTGGAAGTTCTTCCGAAAGATAATCGGGGCGCCCTTTGCCGAGCCAACCCAAGCGCTTGTAAAGCTCGCGGTCTTTCCAGACATCTGCGTTGTAGTAGTGGGAATCTGCAGTCGAGATCAGATCAATTCCAAACTCTTGATGCATCTGAATGATATACTGATTCAAATCATGTTGTTCTGGAACATTATTCCACTGCAACTCTCCATACCACCTGTCTCCGAAAATAGACTGCATTTCTTGCGTGGTCTCCCTCATTGCGTGGAGTATAGCGTCGGGCCCGACATCTCGGTTTTCCCAGTAGTTACCAGCGTAAACACCGCCAAGGCATGCGGATGCTGCGATGACTCCTTCATTGTGTTTCTGTAACATTTCATAGTCAACTCGCGGATATCTATAGAAATTGTCTCCAGAGTAGGATTTGGAGATCATCTTGAAGATGTTTTGAAGTCCTGTTTGGTTCATGGCTAGCAGGATTAAATGGCGCCTTCTGTTTAGAACAGACTTGATCTTTTTCTTTGAAGCTCCTTCATTCTCCACTGTTGTGCCGGAGTTGTCCGCCTCATAGTCCGACTTCTTCTTTGAAGCCGACTTGATTTCATCGTACTCTCTCTTCCACTTCTTAACAGAAGGGATGAAGTAAGCTTCACAGCCAAAGATTGGCTTAAAAGACTTGTTTTTTGATAGCATCTTTTTTGCATGTAGGACCTGCCATGCTAGACCGTTCATGTTTCCGTGATCGGTCAGCGCGAGGGCGTCCATGCCATTGTTGTAGGCGAAATCCATATGATCCGGTGGGTAACCTAGCGCGTCAAATGGCGAGCCGGCTACAGAGTGGGCGTGTAGGCCTACGAACGGAATGTTGCTTTTTGTTCTAGAGTTCATTCACTAATTCTTTCATTTCTTTAATTGTTTCTAGCAGTGTTCTTTTAACTGTTTCTCTCTCATTTTGGAACAAGTCCATTATAAACCTTTCTTGCTCTAATGTCAAGAAAATATATACATCAGGAAAACCCACTTCATCCTTCACTTGATATGGTATCTCATTGTATATTGCTTCAAGGTGTTTCGTATTCAATTTCTACTTCCTTTTTAAAAATATATGGCTTCATAAACTGCTTTCCCGGGCGAGGGATTTTCATTTCCGACGCGTAATAACTTTGAAGGGATTGCCAAGATTCAAGGCTATAATATTCTTGGACATCCACTTTTTTATCTATATCTATTATATCAAGATTAAAGATTTTGTCAAGGGTAAAGTGCTGACTCGACCATCTTTCTTGTATTGGTAAATTTTTGGATCCTCCGGTGCACTGATTCTTGATATTCCACTTAAACTTTGGCCAATCTTCTGGAAAAAAAGTAAATCCTAAATATTCACCATCACGAACTGTTTTTTGATCGCGCGATAAGAAGAAGGACTCTGGGCCCCGAATTGCGTCCCGGTGATCTCTTACTATTTTTGTGTGATATATTCCGTACGGAAACGAAACGTAGTATTTTGTTGGGCACACCCACTGACTCATTTTGTCTGATACGATGAAGGCTGTGACTGCTCCATGTAAAATTGACCATCCCAAAGAATCTCTCCTACTTCTGTCTTTTTGAGATATTGGTGTGTAGTAGATCGGTATCCACTTTTGGTGATAGTCCTTTCTCTTTACGAAGTCTTTCTCTTCAAAGTATCTAGGAGACATTACATAATCTCCTATCCTTCTTTTTACCAAAGGGGCAAAGTCATCGTTACAGACTATCCAAATACTATCACACCCTGCAAGAGCACACTCATGCACAGATCTCTCAACTGCCAGAAAACCCTCTCGGAGTGGCTGCATGTAATCGGGCCAGGGGAAATCAAACGAGTTATGCCAGCCTGAGAGTGGGATAATACCTGCGACGTTACGACCTTGCGGGGAGGACTGCATTCAATACTTCTTTCATTGAAAGGCTAAGGAGCTTGACTCTGTCTGAATCATGATAGGTGTTTTGTTCTGATTTTATCACGACTCTGGCTTTGTGTATCACTTTTGGTTTTCTATATTTTGGTGTGCCGTTTTTATAATTCATCATGAAGTTTCCTAGGATTCCGATTGATTCCAAGTGTCTCATAACCGAAAATCGTGTCATAGAATCTGAATATTCAATATCATTTATTTCTTCATGAGTCAAGTGAGATTCTACCACGCAATCTGTTACGAATTCCGCTCCGTCGACGCGGTCGGAAGTATAGAAATGTATCTCCCTTGCTAAAGAGTCTTCTGATTTTCTGGGCTCAAGGAAAGGGTGCTTGCCTCCAAGGTTTGAAATCTCAAAATCATCGTAAACAATGTATTTGACCGGGTTGTAGTCTTTTATCTCGTTCTCCAGATGTACGTTTGTTGTATCGAAGATTTCGCAGTGTTCAAACTTATATTTGTGTAAACCTTCAGATGTTGAGATTTTCAAGATATCCTCCGTTATTTTAACACTGTTCAATGTTGAATAGTTCAACAATTTTCCCATGAGAGACATTGCTAACTGAAGTCTTGACCAAGAAACGTCTCTTCGGTTTGTCGGAAGTATTCGGGGGGAAACCTCCTTATAAAAAATCGGAGTATAGGTCGTGTTTGGTAGGAAGTAACACTCATTTAAAAAAGCGTAAACTAAAGATTCCAGTGTGCTTCCAATTACCACCCTATCTAGTAACATATCCTCAACCTGTAGTCGTACCTGGGTTCAGATGTTGATACCAGTGTATAGTTGTTCATTAACATAGCTGCCCGGTTATCCCTGGGTAGACAGGCTTCATCTATGATACTCACTAAGTCATTATACATCTGATTTGCGGCGCTTGTCAATCTAAATCTACGGCCGTTGCCCGCTAATATAATATCTTCCCAAAGATCACCATCGCGAAACGCATCGACAAAGGCGTATAGCTTAATATTAATTGAAGCGCGCAGGGCAACTACTATATCTGAATCGTCTAATGAAGGTCTCAGGAATGACTGGGGCTCCTCATCTGAAAAAACTATGACCACCCTATCTGCGTTGGGCCTCCAGGATATATTAAAATTTTCCTTTTCTGGTCGTGAGTTGGTGTCAGATATCCATTCCGATGTTGAAACGTCAATTTCGGCAGCTTGCGATATATTTCGGATTGAAAAATATATCGCGTCCATCAACATCTCGTTACCAGTATCCATACCCTCGTTCCCCAGTGCTGCGAATGCCTGAAGAAAATCATCAAAGGGTGCTATGTCTGTGATTTTAAGCAGCCATTCTTGATCGTTGTGGTGTGACTCTCGCGGTCCAATGATGAGACCCCATTGTAGTGCTTCTTCAGCGGCGAACTGTTGCGCAAATTGGTTCAAAGCTATCCTGACGGCTTCTATTTCGTCGTCCATAGAACCGGACCAATCAACAATGAAAAGTATATCTGTATCTCTTATGTTTTCTCCATAGTCCACCTGGCCGTCGCAATCGTTGTCTGCTCCGTCGCAAACCTCCGGTGCAGGGGTTACTTCGCCATCGCAGAACCCTGGGATAAATACTCCGTTCCTATCATTTCCCCAAGACCCCAATTCGCAATGTACTAATCCAGGCGCGCAGACACCCACCCCTAGGGTGTCGGGATCTGCAGAATAACAAGACTGGGAAAGGTTTTCGTCTATGGCGTCGTCACAGTCCTCGTCAAAGTTGTTACACTCTTCTTGCTGCAAAGCCAACCCTAAGAAGGGGTCGCACTCAGAATCAGGAGACGGAAAATAATTACAAAAAGCCAAACAGTCTGTCATTCTAAGTTCTCTGCAATCCGGATCTGCACAATCGCACATCTTGAATCCCTGGCCACAAAGAAGCGGAGGCTCTGAACAAGGTTGCAAGTTCCCTACATCTTCAACATCGCATAAGCAATTTAACTGTTCATCGACCTGGCCGTCGCAGTCATTGTCGGCACCATCACAAGCTTCATCTGCAGGTTGGGTTGCGGTGCAGGAGATCCAATTTCCTGCTTGACAAGTTTCCAAACCTATTTCACAGGGAGTTTCACATTCTTGGACTAGATCCTCGTCAGTGTTTCCGTCGCAGTCGTCGTCGTTGTCGTTGCAGGTCTCGGAAGGGATAGGGCCGCAGGAGTCGCATACATTTTTCTGGCCTTCGTCCACCAGCCCATCGCAGTCGTCGTCTGAAAAATTACAGCGCTCCTCTGATGGTATACAAGTTATACACTCCTGATATTCTATGTTTCCTTTTGAACATATAATTCTTTGAGTGCCCTCTACTCCCTCTATCTCACACCTAACGGTTATCGTTATATCGTTATCTATGCTTGGTGGACACTCTAATATGGATCTACAAGAACCTTGCGATAGAACTTCTCGCGGCGGACAGTTAAAATTCGTCGACCGGTCGCAAGGCACAAACTCCTCGTCACAAATGTTCATAACCACATCCAGCGCGCTTACACCGAGGCCTGAAGGCGGGCAATACCATTGCTGCGACTGGCAACACTGAGGCTGGCACTCACAAAAATTATCACTAGAGCTAGTGGCAGAGATACAAGGATCAACATAGGCATCTGGCATCGTGAAATCTATGATATATATATCGGAGTGATGAGGATTCAAACTTGAATCTTCGGTAGAAATGTTTCTACCGTCGGGGGCGTCACTCAATGATTCCGGTGGCGCATCGGTACATGCCGATATTAAAAGACTAACGATGATTAATAATCGCATCATAAACTTTCCTCACTTTCTTAACATAACGGGACCTTTTGTACAGGTCTTTGTCTTTCAAGCAAACTGACCCAGTGCTATACATACACAGGCCTTTGTCCTCGTTTCCCGAAGCGTAATGACTTATCAAATATCCCAATATCCGAGCTCCAACACGAATGGAGACTTCGGGGTTTTTGAGTTCTCGACAAGAATATTTTCTATAACCGGTTTCTTGGCCGCCTGTCCATTTCGGAATGACCTGTGTTAATCCACAAGCATTTGCGTGACTGACCACCGATGGTCGGAAAGTACTCTCCACATATATAACCGCGGACAACAATTCTGGTTCTATTGAGTTTCTGGTGGCCGCTTTCCTAATCGTTGATTCGTATTTACATATCACTCTTTCTTGTTTCTTACTTACATGCAAGGAAGATGGAATGATGATACAAAGAGACAAGAACAGGGCGCTCACTTAGCTTTTCCTCTTTAGTTCTGCGGAGACATACGAATCAACAGAATGTGGGAAGTGCTTCTTGGCTATAGACAGACAGGCGTTTGCGACCTTCTGTATCTCCCACTGGGCTCCCTCATGAGATCTGAGCGATATGAACTTTAATAAATTGTGCAAATTCACAGTGCCGTAATATTGAGTGTAAAGATTTTGTGGCAGCACACCTCTAGCTTGTTCTCTGCAAACCCCAGAAGCGATGAGTGCCTTATAGAGAGACACGCTTCTCGTGTTGTGAGTCTTAACTGCGGTTGCGGCGACATCATACCCATAGTCCATATGAGAGGAATCTAAAACCGGATTAATCAGATTGTCAGTGCTGGCTTGCCTATTACTCTTATGTTGTTGCCTGAACTTGTTAGGTTCGTAGAAGTTGAGGTCTACTGACGTATATCTTCTGGAGATCTCGTTGTAAGCCCAAGTGCGGTGCCGATGGTGCTGGGACCTTATAAATAAGGGTACAGTAAAACGAAAAGTAATGGCGCAATGCTCAAAAGGTGAGGAATGGTTATGTTCCATGAGATAGTTGATAAGTTTAACGTCTTTTTTATCTACTTCTTCTTTTTCTGAGCCGAAGGATACCCTTGCCGCATTAACAACCGAGAGATCCGAACCCATATGTGAAATGTACTCAACCGCACCTATCTTATCGCCAAAGAGTTCAACTCTCATCCGGCCTCCTATATACTCCTACCACATAATTCTCCAAAATCATGTGATGAGTTTTGTCTCTTAATTTGACCTCCTCAATCATAGTGCGGTCGACGACAATCTTTGCTGTGTCGGGCTTATCAAATTTGAGGTGCCGGAATTGTTGATCGCAATCGTTTGCGATGGCCACTACGCTGGCTTCTATGTATCTATCTTCTTCTGGTTTATAGTCATCTGGGAGAAGTACCCCTGTGTTCGTTTCATTACTCTTCACATGAGGCACTATAATCAAATGGCGATTTACTGGGCGTAGGCAAAATATTTCAGACACCTGTCAACCTCCCTACTGATCGCTGGCATTTGTTGACGTAATCAGTTAAAAGATCCATGTCTGTTTCGGACTTGTACAACCTATAGGCCTTGACGGCCAGGCGCATCTCCTGCTTTGTTAGCCAGCCGTTTTCGTCGTATGATTCGCGAAGGTCCTTACGTTGTTCCTTAAAAGGCTCCATCGCGTCTTCGATCGCTACGAAGGTTTTGATATAATTGGCGAGGTGTTCCTCTTTAGTTGCTGTTTCGTTTTTATTAGAACTCATAATTTCTCCTTTATTGTTGAGTTGTGTTATAATAATAGTACATTTTATCAGGTTTGTCAAGTGTTTTAAATAGAAAAACTCTCGCCGCAGCCGCAAGTTCTCTTTGCATTTGGGTTAACAAATTTGAAGCCGGCTTGATTTAACTCATCCACGAAGTCTATCTGTGTGCCCATTAAATATAGAAAGCTTTTAGCGTCTACATAGATTTCAACACCTTGGTCCGTTATTACACGATCGTCGGTGTTTTGATTGTCAAATTCTAGTTTATAAGTGAAGCCGGAGCAACCGCCACCTCTAACAGCAGCCCTTACTCCGGTTTCTTCTTTGTTTTCGATAAGTTCCGCCAACTTCTTGGCGGCGCTCGCAGAAAGAGTAATCATACAAACTTTATTTCGCAGGCTCCGCCAGCACAAGCGAGTTCTCCAGCCAGGTTGGTGTTATCCTCGTCCTCTGATACTTGAGTCAGGTCAATATTAGTGAGAGAGGCCATCATAGCTTCGTAGGTCTCCTTGGAGCAATCTTCGAATGGTGCCTGCGTATAGGTTCCGCCATTGTAAGGAAGAACCGACAAGCCGTTATAGCTAGCTCTATTATCCCACATCCATTCACCTACGTCAACCCATTCCGCATCTTTTATTGATACAGTTGCCGAGATGTTGTGGGTGTTTTGTCCCTTTCGGAAACCAGGTTTTACCCACTCGTCTGTCACAAGCTTCACTCTCTTGAGAAGTTGTAGTGCCGATTCTGTTCTCATGATAGAACCCTCTGGCGCCTTCTGGGGAATAGAAATAACCGCGGTTGTATGAGGGCTGAAATATTCATCCTCCACCAGCTCTGGGTGGTTATTCAACAGATGAGCATAGATAGGTTCGTTCTTACCTACACGGATTCTGCGAATATAATAATCATTATGCCAAGCATGAATTCCCGAAGAGGTTCCAAGAGTTAAACTTGTGGTTCCAGCGGGCTTTACACAAGTTGTTCTCGCCGCCTGTCTTATACCTATCAACTCTGCAACTCTTGCATTCTCAACCTTTACGCCGGCAGCTGCCTCTTTCATGTCAAGCTCTAGTACCGCTCCGGATGCGATACCAGTCATAGACACGCCTATTAGGGCATCTTTTTCTGTTGTTCTTCTCCAAATATCACGCAGATAGTGGAAATCTGTATAACTAGCTTGCAAAGTTCCAATGAAAGTTGCTGCTCTCACTCTCTCGTTCAGGTCTTCCTGAGATTCTACGTTGGATACATTTACTTCTGTAAGGTTGCAGAACTGATATGGACGTAAACCAATCTCACAACAAGGGTTGGTTCCCCAGTCTTTATCGTTTGAGAAATAAAAACCAGGTTCTCCTGCGCCAGAAGCTTTTACTCTGTCCCAAAGGTTCATAAAGTAATCTTTATCAATCTTGTGGCGCAATAGCACGACAGAGTTATTGGCTCTACCTCGTTGCGGATTGGTTTCCCACCAGTTTCCTGTTTTGGCTGCGATCATGTCCTCATCATCTGCTGAAAACAAAGAAATGAGCGCCGCTCTTCTTATGCCACCTGCAAGAACTGCGTCCGCGATGTGGCAAATCATATCATGTACTTCAATTGTTGAAAGTTTTTCTCCGTTCTCGCGGTTTGAGAGAATACCCTCCAACTTGACCAGACACTCTTTGAGTGGCTGCGGTCCTGGGGCTTTACCACCTGAAGTGATTAGTGCTGCCCCTTTCGGGCGGATATCTGTAAAATCAAAACGAAGGTGTGAACCACCCTGAAAATAAGAGCGAACTAGAGCTTTTACTGCGTCTGCCCACCCTTCAATGGAATCATTCACTAAGAAGCGACGCGTACGATTCATATTTGGTCTGGTAATCTCTGGCAATTTCTCTACGTGATGTTTTTGTACTGAATATCCAACACCGGTACCGCCGAGAAGTAAGAACATTGATTCCCCAAAGCATCGCCAATCATCTGTTGGCATAAAAGCACAGTTAAAGATACGGTTCGGAGCCACTTCAATTGGCTTGCCGCCAAACTGCATGGACCTCATCGAAGGCAGAACCTTTTTTTCAAGCACCATTTTGTAGGCTTTGATGATTTGAAGTTCCAATTCTGGGAACTTTTTCAAATGCATGCTCATGTTTCGGGTCACTAGTTCTTCCCAGGTTTCTCTTCTTTTCTTTTCTCCTAGGTATCTTGCATATTTCATATGTACTGTGATTTCTGACAGTATTTGATTTGATAATTCCATTATTTTTTTTCTCCTTCTTTCTTGAAAACTGCATACTTCTCCTTAAGGTTTGCCAACCTTTCTGCAGAAGATTTTTGGATAATATCGTTTGCAGTTTCGCCGGTTTTCGGCAAAACTTTGATCTTTACGCTACTGGTGTCCATAAATAATGGGTACACCAATCCATCAGGACCGTTTCTGTTCTTTGCCACAAAAATGCGGCCTTGATTTGTGTTCTTATCTTCCACAGTTCTAGAAACAGTGAAGATGAAGTCTGCTACAAAACATTTGTTGAACGCCTCGGAGATTGACTCCATTGTGATCACTTCTGCGTTCAATCCGGACCGGTTTGTTTGTGATGCTGTCCAGAGCGGACACTCACAAATTTGAGCTATTCCTCTAAGCTCTTCGTAAATAGTTTCTAGTTGATGTCTTTTCTCATCTTTTCGGCTATTTTCTGGCCTGATCAAGTCTCCGTAGTCCACGATGATCACGTCTGGGACAAAATCTCGCCTTTTTAGCTTCTCAACGTGATTTTTGATTGTCTGGATACTAGCGCTTCTTGTGGGGTATTCTTTTACTATAAGCCTGCCTTGGATGTCTTTAATTTCATCATATATTTTCTCTTTAAAAACCGCCAAATTTTTCAGTTCAACTCCAGTGATAGCTGCATCATAGCGGCCGGCGACTACAGTATCCGAAAGCTCCAATGTATAATGGAGCACGTTTTTTCCGGCTTTGACAGCCTGCGCGCCGAGATGCACAAGCACCATGGACTTGCCGGCGCCAGTAGGAGCAACAACAACACCCAATTCACCCTTACCAAGGCCTCCCTTGGAGATCTCGTCGATATCTGGCCATCCAGTTGTAACTGGGTCTCTTGCTTTCTTTAGAAACCGTTCTTCGAAGTCCACTAGATAATCATATCCCAGTGTATTATCAGAGCCAAGTTTAAGTGCCTCATCAATAACCTTTGACACTTCGTCAAAAGAAGAAGATTTAATAAGATCTACTGATTTGATCAGCGCTTCTTTGAGTTTTTGCTTTTTACAAAAATCAAGTGCCGTATCTTTGATAAAATCAGAACCATCCGGTATTTGTCCGTTGGCGAGTACTCTCGCATAATATTCACGGATCCGTACCTTGACCGATTCTTGTTCTGCATCCAGACCTGTTCGTATGATGGAATGCATAATATTAGGTGTGGGGTGGACTCCATATTTTTTTCTATATTCCTTAATCTTTCCAACAAATACTCGCAAATGCTTAAGCTCTAGAAAATTTAAATCTAGAACTTCAAACATTTGATCTGCAAAACTCCTGTCATTCAATACCAAATGACATAAGTCTTCTTGAAATGTCTTTCCAAACTTAGAAAAGTTCTTTTCTTGTTCCATTTCTGCTCTTTCTCTTTAGATTAAGAATACCATGTTTTATCATGAAAAGGAAGTAATAATGTTATTAAATCTTTGTTCCAAGTCGGTAGTTGACACGGTAAGCACACCGTCTTGAAGCATTAATTTTCTTATTTCCGTTTGATTGTAGTGGGGCTTATATTGCTCAAACGTATCGTCGACCCCTTGTTTGGCCTGTATAGATAGCATTGGCGAAGATAGCTGCATAATATCATAATTGTTTTCTATTAACTCCTTATTCTCTTTGATGTTAGAAAAAACCTTTTGTTTGTTTTCTGGCTTTTCACATTCTGTGATTACATCAGATAAGTAGTATGTCTTCTCTTCTTTTAGAAAAGAAAATCTTTTTGCTACTGTTTCTAGCCCGACTCTAGGTACGCCTGGTAGATTATCTGAAGAGTCACCCACGATGGCTCTGGCTAGGGCAAAATTAGTTGGATGAATTCCAAATTTATCCACTATGTTGTTTTTGTTTAGGTATTCTTTTTGGATTGGCCGGTGTAAAATTGTCTTATCGTCTAAAAGCTGAATGAAGTCCTTGTCAGCTGATACAATCACTTTTTGCCACTCTTCAAAGATTGGGTTGTTCTTGATGTAAGAAATTACGTCATCCGCTTCAACTAATGGCTCCATAAACTGGATTACAGGTGTTTGATTAAGATACTCAATCACTCTCGTCTGTTGCCAAACCTTGTTGTCTAAGATTTCTTCCTCTCCCATGCCTACTTGGGTCCAATTTGTTCTTGGTGGTTTTCTTCCTCCCTTGTAGTTCTTGTTCATTGCACGGCGCTTTTTAGAACCACCTTTACCATCCCAAACTAACACCAAGAGATCTGGTTTGACCTCTCTTGTTAATTTGTTGAAAATGTTAATAAAAGTTCTAATTCCGCCGATTGGGGATCCGTTTGGGTTTTTACTAGGGTCTACTATGTATCCGCGGATAAACTGGTTGTACGCGTCTACTATCATTACTCTCTTCATGTTTTCTCCATAAAATAAAAAGCCCGCCAGAAGAGGCGGGCTGTGGTGTGGCTAGTCTTCGGCCGGTGTTTCGTCCGGATCGTAGAAGTCGCCTGCGTTGCCTTCTCTATTCTTGAACTTCATAATAACATCTTCTTCAATAATAGTCAAGACACTTTCTCTG
>MDTC01172017.1_pt1 | contig 19286 bp, 16 predicted proteins | sample 811181 | NCBI WGS metagenome assembly MDTC01 (sample SAMN05326644, study PRJNA326480) | marine metagenome | isolation source: seawater | place: Pacific Ocean: North | collected 2011
CCACCTCGTCGATGCTGGAGGGGTGGTCATGGCCGAATGCACGGACGGTGTCGACGGCGATCCGGGCCGCCGCCTCCTTCGGATAGCCGTAGGCGCCGGTGGAGATGGCCGGAAACGCCACGCTGCGGGCACCGAGGCCGACCGCCACCTCGAGGGAGCGCCTGTAGCACGAGGCCAGCAGGTCCGCATCGCCGTCGCCTACGCCACGCCGGACGTCAGGACCGACAGTGTGGACGACCCACCGACTGGGAAGGTTGTGGCCGCCGGTGGGCTTCGCCTCGCCGGTGGCACAACCGCCGAGGCCGCGACACTCTTCGAGCAGCCCGGGACCTGCCTTGTGGTGGATGGCGCCGTCGACCCCGCGACCGCCGAGCAGGGACTCGTTGGCGGCATTGACTATGGCGTCCACGGCCAGCGTCGTGATGTCCCCCTGCCGGGCAGTTATGCGCACCGTCACCGTCCGGGGGACAGCATCGAGGTCAGGAGGTCCGAGAGTTGAGCTACCACCTGGGGACGCCTGCTACTGCCCAGCAGGGTCGGGTTGTTGAGACCCTGGCCGAGGACGAGTACCGCGACTGCCATCTCATCCGGGTCCCCTCCTGCGATGCGACCCGCGGCCTGGCCCAACCTGATGAACCGGGTGATGCTGACGAGGGCTTGTGCTTCATGGTCCCGGTAGGCGTGACGCAGGGATTGGCTTTCGGGAAGTCGAGCCAGGGCAGCTCGCATGACCAGGGTCTCTTCTTCGAACACGACGACCAGGCCTTCGACCAGGTCGGCCACCACCTGCTCGAGCCCGTTCTCCAGGAGTCGCTCTACCTCGAGTAGGCGGGTCGCTTCGACCACCCGGTCGAGAACCGCCTCGAAGGCCTCTGCCATCAGGCCGTCCCTTCCCTCGGGGAAGCGGTTATGGACGGTGGCCAGACTCACCCCGGCGTCAGTCGCCACTTCCTCGGTGGTGAAAGATCCGTCAGCCCTCAGGCGGGCCAGGGCGGCGGCGGCCAGGGCCCGACGGGTTCGCTCTGCCCGTCCGGGCGGGCGCAGGACCAAGGTTTCGGCAACCATCGTGGTCCGACTCTAGACGATTATACCCATAGTCCATAATTATTTGTTTTTTCTAGACATACCCTCTAGTTTTCTTCCCCATGACCGATACAACCCATGACCTGGCCACCCATGACCCCGAGGCCCGGGCCCGAGAAATAGGCCCATCACTGGCCCAGAGGGCCGACCGCATAGAGGCCGCCCGGACTCTGCCCGACGATGTGGTACAGGACCTGTTGGCCGCGGACATGTTCCGCACCTTCATCCCCGTCGCCTACGGAGGCGCCGAGACCGACATATTGACCGGGATGGCCGCCTTGACCGAGTTGGGCCGTTGGGACGGGTCGACAGCCTGGTGCGTAATGATCGCCAACACCACCGCTCTGCTGGCCGGCTACCTGCCCCCGGAACACGCCGAGACCATCTACTGCGACCCCAGGGTCATCACCGGCGGATACACCGTGCCCACTGGCACCGCCCGGGTGGTCGACGGTGGTCTCCTGGTAAGCGGAACATGGGCGTGGGGTTCGGGCACCCGCCACTGCACCTGGATCGGGGGGACGGTTCGCCTGGTCGACGACGACGGCAACCCGACCCGGCGGGATGACGGGCTTTCCACCCCCTATGTGTTCTTCGAACCCGACGACATCGACTTCGTCGATACCTGGCATGTCATGGGCCTGGCCGGTACCGGCTCCACTGATTTCACCACCACCAACACGTTCGTGCCCGAAGGCCGCTGGGTACAGGTCGCCGGGGCAACCCCCGTCGTAGATGGCCCCCTGTGGAGGTTCCCCTTCTTTGGCATGCTGGCCGCCGGAGTGGCCTCGGTTGCCATCGGCATAGCCGCCGGAGCTGTAGAGCGCTTCGCCGAACTGGCCCCGGACAAGATCCCACAGGGGTCGTCCCGCCCCCTGGCCGAACGGGCCCCGGCCCAGGCCGACCTGTCGCGGGCCGAAGCGACTGTCCGCTCGTCAAGGGCCTATCTGGACCAGGCCCTGGGCGAAGCCTGGGAGGTGGCCACCCGAGGAGACCCCCTCACCGTCGAACACCGGCGCCTGATCCGACAAGCCGCGGCGGACGCCGCTCAGCGGTGCGCAGACTCCCTGGTCAGGCTCCACCGCCAGGCTGGAGGCATTGGCGTCTACCTGTCCGAGCCCCTCCAACGGGCGGTGCGCGATTCTCAGGTAGCGGCCACACATGGCATGGTCGCTGAACGCATCCACGAACTCACCGGACGACTTCTCCTCGGGTTGGACACCGACACCGGCCTCCTGTGAACCTCTCCCCATGGAGGGAATGGAACACACCGATTTTGCCTACCTGGATCTCGCCTACGACGGCGACGTCCTCGTGGTGACCATTGACAGCCCTGACGATCCCCTCAACAAGGTCGACGACCGCCTCCACCACGAACTCACCGCCCTGTTCCCCCGACTCCAGGCGGAACGCGATGCCCGGGCCGTGCTGCTCACCGGCACCGGCTCGGCCTTCTCCGCCGGCGGCGACTTCGACTGGTTCCCGCAACTCCAGGAGCCCGGCCGGCTCGAGGCCCTCCGCCTCGACGCCCGCCAGATGATCTTCGACCTGCTCGACGTGCACCTGCCGGTCGTCTGCGCCGTCACCGGCCACGCCATCGGCCTCGGCGCCAGCATCGCCCTGCTCTGCGACGTGGTCGTGATGGCCGAGACCGCCCGCCTGGCCGACCCGCACGTCCGGGTCGGGATAGTGGCCGGAGACGGCGGCACCATCGCCTGGCCGTTGGCGCTCGGCCCGATGCTCGCCAAGCGCTACCTCCTCACGGGCGACCCCCTGACCGCTGCCGACGCCGAGCGCCTCGGCCTCGTCGCACAGACGACCCCGGACGCCGAGTCGTGTCGGGCCGCCGGACTGGAATGGGCCGAACGCCTGGCCGCGGGGGCGCCGCTGGCCGTCCAGTACACCAAGCAGGCGATCAACGCCTGGATCAAGCAGACATCGGGCAGCGCCTTCGAACAGGCCAGCGCCCTCGAGATCCTGACCTTCGGCAGCGACGACCACGCCGAGGCGCTCTCGGCACTCTCCGAGAAGCGCGATCCGCGATTCACGGGCAGATGACCGAGGGAGGCCGGGCCTTGGGTGACCAGACCGGACCCGACGGGGAACCGGGCCTCCTCGAGGGGCTCATGACCACCCGGGCGATGCGGCGGCTCACCGACGAGCCGGTCAGCGACGAGGATCTCTGGACCTGCCTGCGGGCGGCCGTCCAGGCCCCGAGTGGCGGCAACATCCAGCCCTACCAGTTCCTCGTCGTCCGTGACCCGGACCTCCGACTCGCCCTCGCCCAGATCTACCGCCGGGGCTGGGCCCGCTACGAGCCGGCGATCGCCCCCACGGAGTTCCCAAACGACAAGGTGCGCGAAGGCTGGGAGCGCAACAACCGGGCCACGGTGCACCTGGCCGAGAACCTCGAGCACGCACCGGTGCACGTCCTGGTCCTGATGCCGTCGATCGACATGACCGTCCACGACGACGAGGGACCGATGCCGGTCGGCCCCGCCCACGCCTCGGTGTACCCCGCTGTCCAGAACCTGATCCTGGCCGCCAGGTCCCTGGGCCTCGGGACGACCATCACCACCCTGCACCGCATCTACGAGGACGAGGTCCGGGACCTGCTCGGCATCCCCGAGCGCTACGAGGTACTGGCCCTCCTGCCACTCGGCCACCCGACGGGGAAGTGGGGCGTGGCCCCCCGCTACCGAGGTGCCGAGAAGATCACCTCCTGGGACCGGTTCGGCGAGAAGCGGACCCCTTGATCGCCGGAGACGGTGGCGCGACCCACCTCCGGGTCGGCGTTTCGATCCCACCCGCCGGCTTCGCAGACCACGCCGACGCCGCCGCGTACGTCCACGCCGCAGCCGCGTCAGGCCTGGACCACCTGATCACCTCGGACCACGTCGCATTCCTCGGCGGGCGGGGCAAGGACGGCCTGACGACCGTCTCCTGGCTGACGGGCCTGCACCCATCGATCGGGGTATACGTCGGCGTCTACCTGCTGGCCCTCCGCCACCCCGTCACCGTCGCCCGCCAACTCTCGACACTGGCCGAGCACGCACCCGGACGGGTCACGTTCGGCGTCGGCATCGGCGGCGAGGACCGCCATGAGATGGAGGCCGTCGGCGTAGACCCGGCCAGCCGCGGCCGCCGGACCGACGAGGCCCTCGACGTGCTACGCACACTCCTGGCCGGAGGGACCATCGACCACAGTGGCGAGTTCTACGAGGCGCCGGACGTGTCCATCAGCCCGGCACCCGACCCGCCGATCCCGGTGACCGTTGGCGGTCGGTCGGACGCCGCCGTCGAGCGGGCCGGCCTTCGCGGCGACGGCTGGCTGGCCTCCTGGTGCTCACCCAGGCGATTCGCCGAAGGCGTGGAACTGGCCGAACGGGTCGCCAACGATGCCGGGCGCACTGGGGTGGCGTGGCAGCACGGCTACCAGGTATGGGTCGGCCTCGGCGACACGCCGGAGGAGGGCTCAACGCACCTCGGGCCCATGATGGAACGCTTCTACGGGATGCCGTACCCGGCCTTCGAGAAGTACTCGCCGGTCGGCACACCCGACGACATCGTGGCCTGGCTCCGGCCCCTGGCCGAGGCCGGAGCGGTCGACTTCAACATCGCCCCCGTCGCCGGCACCCCCATCGAGGCGCTCGCCGGAGTCGCCGAGATCCGCCGCCTGCTCGTCGGCTGAGCGTCGCCGGCCGCGTCAGCGGTCGAGGTAGGCGACGGGAACGGGTTCACCGGCCGGGGGCATGACCTCCTCGGGCCCGAACACGGTCAGTTGGTCGTCGGCCTCGAGAACCAGGTCCGACTCGGCCGGCAACACCACGCCGAGCCGGGTCACGGCCGCCACCTCGACCCCCTCGGGGAAGTCCAACTGGGAAATCCGACGGCCGATGAGACCGGAATCTTGGCCCTCCGGCAACAGCGCGTACTGGCGCACCGACACGTCGGACAACAGCGCCGACTTCACATCCGCCTCGGTCATGGCGCGCCCAACCCTCCGGGCTCCACTGTGGAGGAAGCCGGCCAACTCCCCCGCCAGGCGCAGCGACCGGCCGGGGTTCGAGGTCGTACCGGCCAGGAAGAAGAGGGCGTTGACCCGCTCCCCCGAACCACCCCAGGCGATCGGAATGTGGATGCCTGTCGAGACCCGGACGATCACCAGCAGGTCGTCGTCGATGGCCTCGAACAGGGCGATCGGCGTGGCCGTCGGATGGTCGTCGGAAACCTGGATCCACAACGAACCCGTCTCGAGGAACCGCTCGGTCACACGCTCCCGGGGAAGGCCGATGCGATCGGCCAACACCGACGATGCCCGGTCGGCTGCCTCGTCGATGTCGGTGCCCTCCGGGACGCTCAGCACTGCTGCCCTCGCGATGAGCCCCTTGTAGTCGTCGCCGCTGCGGAGCCCGTGTCCCGCCATGGCGGCGCTCATCTCGCGATCGAGGCCTGCGTCGACGTCCTCGCCCCACCGCCGGAACACGTTGCGGACAGCGCCTGCCCGCTTGGTGCGGCCGGTCGCATACAGCCGGTGCCAGGTCCATCCCAACACCGACACGACGATGACAAAGCCCCAGGCCAGCGGCCCCAGGCGGGAGATCAGGGCCACCGAAACCAGGATGCCGGCGAACTGTGTGACCGGGTAGAGCGGGGTCCGGAAGGCCGGCGCATACGACGCGATCCGCGAGGCCCGCAGTACCAGCACGGCGAGGTTCACGAGCCCCAACGTGAGCAGGACGAAGGCGCTGGCCAACTTCGCGATCGACTCGGCGTCGAAGGCCAGAACCACCACGGCGATGGCCACCGATGTCACGACGATGCCTGCCACCGGCGTACCACGACTGCCGACCGATCCCATGCGGGCCGGCAGCAACCCGTCTCGTGCCATGGCCATCGGGTAGCGGGCGGCCGCCATGATCCCGGCGTTCACTGCCGAGGCGAATGCGGCGATGGCGGCCACCACGACCAGCCAGGCCCCAACCGACGGCATCACCGCCTTCGCTGCCGTGTGGATAGGCGCCAGGTCCTCGTGTAGTACCTCGGGCGGCACGACGGCAACGGCCACAAGCACGCCGAGCGTGTAGAGCACCGTGGCGACCAGCAGTGAGAGTGCCATCCCCAGCGGAATGCGCTGCGAAGGGTCCTCGACCTCCTCGGCGGCGCTGGCCACCTTGGTCAGGCCGCCGTACGAGACGAACACCAGTCCGACGACCGCGAACATGCTGGACGAGCCCGCTGTGAAGAACGGGTCGAGGTTCGAGCCGTCAAAGCCCCGCGACTGGACCTCGAAGAGCCCGTCCACGAGGAACCAGCCGAGGACGACGAGGATGAACACCACCAGCCAGAGTTGCAGCGAGGCGCTGGCCTTCGACCCGACGATGTTGACGACCATGAACAGCCCGATGAGCACGAGGGCGAGGGACCGGCTGTCGATGTCGACGATCAACACCAGGTAGGCGCTCATGCCGACCATGGCGAATGCGTCCTTGAGCACCAGCGACAACCAGGTGCCGAAGCCGGCCATGGTGCCGACGGACGGGCCGAGTGCCCGTTCGAGGAAGTAGTAGGCACCGCCCGCCTTGGGAAGGGCCGTGGAGAGCTCGGCCACGCTGAGCATGGCGGGCACGGCGAGAACCCCGGCGATCAGGTAGGCCACGATGGCCGCAGGTCCGGCCTTGGCCGCTGCCAGGCCTGGCAGCAGGAACAGGCCGGAGGAAAGCATCGCGCCCGTCGAGAGGGCGAAGACGTGGCGCAGGGCCAATGAACGGGTTAGACGGCCCTTCCCTCCGACTCCCATCGGAACAACCTAGGCGCGCCCTGTGAGGGGCGGGGACCTACCGGCACCGCTGCAGGTCAGTCGGCGTCCAGGGATGCGAGGAAGTCGAGGAGTGCACTGTTCACGCCGGGTGCGTCCTCCTGCTGCATCCAGTGGCCGACGCCGGGAAGGATCACCGAGGCGTACAGGTTCGGCAGGGTCTCGGGATACCTGGAGATGCTGCCGGCTCCCCACATGGTCGGTCCGTCGTCCTCTCCGCCGATGAACAGGGACGGCTGCCGGATCGGTACGCCGTGGAAGGCCCGCATGTCCTCCCAGTCGAGGTCGACACAGCGGTAGCGGTTGAGGCCGCCGCTGAACCCGGTCCGTTCGAACTCGCCGGCATAGAACGCCAGGTCGTCGGCCGAGAGCCACGGCAGGGGCCCGTCCGGGTACCGGAGGCGGTCACGCAACTGTGCCCCCGGAGCCACCCACGCCATCGGCACGTCGCCCTCGGACAGGGGGGGTGCGTCACCCGAGGCGCAGAAGTAGAAGCCCTCCAGCCAGCGCTTCGGGTCCTCGGCGATCTCGGCTTCGGCGCGGCCCGGCTCCTGGAAGTACTCGATGTAGAACTCCTCGTCACCACCGATTGCCCGAAACACCTCGGTGGGTCGGTGCTCGTTGCGGGGCTCGTAGGTGACCGACAGGAGTGCGACGGCGGTGAAGACGTCCGGTCGGATGCGGGCTGCGGCAGCGGCGATCGGAGATCCCCAGTCGTGGCCGACGATCGTTGCGGTCTCTGCGCCCAGCGCCTCGACCACTCCGACGCAGTCGCCCGCCAGGTGGATGATGCGGTAGGCGTCGACCTCGTCGGGCGCTTCCGACGACCCGTATCCGCGGACGTCGATGGCGGCCGCCCGGTAACCCGCGGCGGCGAGGGCCACGATCTGGTGCCGCCACGAATACCAGGACTCCGGGAAGCCGTGGACGAACAGGACCAGCGGTCCCTCGCCCGCCTCGGCGACATGGATGCGCATGCCGTGGGCGTCGATGTCGTGGCGGCGAAGGCCCTCGATCTGCATCATGGTGATGGCCCCTCTCTGGCTCTATGGCGTGCTGTCCGGGTGCCCCGGGTCCTCGACGGCGACGCCCCGCACCATCGTGCCGTGCGGAATGGCCTCGGTCAGCAGCCGGGAGCAACCGGAGGATGCGGCCGCCTCGACCACGAGGGCGTCGCGGATCGAGAGGTCGTGTTCCTCGGCGGTGTCTGCGGCGAACAGGACGAGGTCGGCGTCGAAGGGGACCACGTGGAGCTCGGCCAGGTCGGCGAGCACACGTCGTGCGGTCACCATCGGAAGGGGACGCACCAGACGCGTGGTGGCCACGTCCGTGAACTCGGCGAGTACCTGTGCGGAAAGGACCAGCGCCGGTCCGGCATCTTCGCCGGGCACCACGCCGATGACCGCCCGTGCCGCGGCCTGGCGGTCGGGTTCGTCGTCGTCGAAGAGTCGGACGAGTACCGATGTGTCGACGAAGACGCTTCCGTTCACCGGGCACCCCCGACCGTGATGTCCCGTCCCCCCGATCCGGAGGCCGACGAAACCGACAGGCCGATCAGCCTTCGCCGTGCCGCTGCGGCCCGGTCACCGGCTGCATAGGCGGTCATCAGGTCGCGGACTATGGCGTTGACCGAGGTGCCCTGTTCCGCGGCACGGACACGGGCCCGGCGGAGGAGGTCGTCGTCGACGGCGAGCGTCAGGTTTGCCATTCAGTATGTGTAGCACATGTTCCGTGTATTACAGGTTTCAAAGCAACCGATAACCTCACAGGAACCTCGGAATCACGTGCTCGCCGATGTTGCGGACCGTTTCGAGCATGGCCCACTGGGGCACGGTGCCCATCTGGTTCAGGAACAGGATCTCGTCGGCACCCGCCTCGACCAGGCGCTCGACGTAGCCGATGCAGTCGTCCACCGTGCCGTAGGCATGGTTGGGGTTGAGCAACGACTGCCCCGCATCGGAGAAGTCCACGGTCACCATCTCTGCACCGATCCGGGTGGACACGATCTCGATGCCGTCGCCGGTGGTGGCCGTGCCGTCGATCCACGAATCAGGATCGGGGAGGGGGTACGCGCCGTCGGTGGCCCAGTGCGCGATGGCCTCCAGGAAGAACCGCTGGCCCCGCAATCCGAGCCGACGGGCCTCGACGCCGTCCTCGAGGACGACGGCCGGACAGAGGGCCGCCAGGTGTTCGTTGGGCACATACCCGACCTGGTCCTCGGGGCGGCGTTCAGCGAACGCCCTGCGGTACGCCTCGTTCTTCGTTGCCACCTCCTCGGGTCCACCGAACCCCAGCACCAGGGCGCCGATGCCCCGGTGGCCGGCGTCGAGCAACGTCTCGTGGCGGGTGCACGCCTGGTACAGGGGCGGGTGTGGGTCCTGAAGCGGCTTGGGGTGCACCGGTCGCGACGGGATGTCGAGGAACTCGCCGTGGTGCTCGACCTCCTCCTCCACGAAGAACCGCGGTATCAACTGCATCGACTCGGAGATCATGGGTGACAGGTCCTCGAGTTGGTAGCCGAAGGTGCCGGCCTCCTGCTGGGTGGCACCCTTACCCATTCCGAAGTGGACCCGACCGCCGGAGAGGACGTCGAGGGTGGCGATGCGCTCGGCCACCTTCACCGGATGGTTCATCTGGGGCGGCAGGCACACGACACCGTGGCCGAGCCCGATGCGGGTGGTTCGGCCGGCCAGATAGGCCAGGAAGGTCTCCGGTGCGCTCATGTGGGCGTAGTGGGTGAGTGCCGTGTGCTCCACCGCCCAGATCACGTCGAAGCCCAACTCCTCGGCGAGCAGCGACTGCTCGACGATGTCGGCGAACACCTGCCGCTCGCTGGCCGGCGACGGATCAGCCAACTGTGCCTCGTAGATCAGCGAGAACTTCACACCCCCACCTTCGCGGCCAACGCGTTGCACCGCGGCATCGGCGACCCGGCGGACTGCCCGGCCATGCACCGAATCCGCCACTGTCGTAAGTTCGGCGGTCGAGCCCCGACCCCAACGAGGATTCCATGGCCATCGGACCCGGACTGCACATAGACGATCCCAGCGACGCCAGCCTCAATCTGGCTATGTCCGACGGAGCCCGCCCCCTCTACGACGCCGTCGTCGAGTTCATCGCCACCGAGGTCGAGCCGGTCACCCTCGAGTTCCACCAGCTGGGTGCCGTGCGCGACGACCACTGGGGCTACCACCCCGGCCAACTCGACATCCTCGAGGGCCTCAAGGCGAAGGCCCGCGAGAAGGGGCTGTGGAACTTCTTCCTGCCCGACGCCGAGACCGGCGAGGGCCTCTCCAACCTCGACTACGCCTACATCGCCGCCGAGCTCGGCAAGAACCCGATCGCCTCCGAGAGCCTCAACTGCTCGGCCCCCGACACCGGCAACATGGAGGTCCTCGAACGGGTCGGCACCCCCGAGCAGAAGAAGCAGTGGCTCGAGCCGCTGCTCGCCGGCGAGATCCGCTCCGCCTATGCCATGACCGAACCCGACCTGGCCTCGTCCGACGCCAAGAACATCGCCTGCCAGGCCGTGCGCGACGGCGACGAATGGGTCATCAACGGCTCCAAGTACTACATCTCGGGCGCCGGTGACCCCCGTTGCAAGGTCATGATCACCATGGTCCAGACCGACCCGGACGGGCCGCCCCACCGACGCCAGTCCCAGATTCTCGTACCGATCGATGCGCCGGGCCTGACAATCGACCACCCGATGCAGGTGTTCGGCGACGACGACGCACCACACGGCCACATGCACCTGACCTTCGAGGAGTGCCGGGTGCCCTACGACAACATCCTCCTGGGCGAGGGCCGCGGCTTCGAGATCTCGCAACTCCGGCTCGGGCCCGGCCGCATCCACCACTGCATGCGGTCCATCGGTGCAGCGGAGAGGGCCATCGAGCTCATGGTTCGGCGGGGCCTCAACCGACAGGCGTTCGGCAAGCCCATCCTGAACCTGGGCAAGAACATGGAGGTGGTGTCACGGGCCCGCATCGAGATCGAGGCGATGCGCCTCATGGTCCTGCGGGCCGCCCGGGCCATGGACACCATGGGCAACGCCGAAGCCCGCGTCTGGATCAGCGCCGTCAAGGCGATGGTGCCCGAGAAGGTCTGCCGGATCATCGACGAGGCCATCCAGATCCACGGCGCCACCGGCGTCTCGCAGTGGACGCCGTTGTCGCGGCTCTACACCAGCCAGCGCACGCTCCGCCTGGCCGACGGGCCTGACGAGGTCCACCACTTCGTGGTCGCCCGCTTCGAGGCCGGCCGCTACGGCGACGGTCCCGGCGAGATCCCGATGCTCGACCACACAGGCCCGGTCTTCTCCGGCCCCTGAGGCAGGGGCCTAGCCGAAGGACAACGCCTGCTGAGTCGGCTCGGCAGGCGTAGGCCCAACGTTGTCCGGCTGCGCCAACAGTTCATCGAGCGACTCAACCCGCTGGAGTGGTATCGCCCCACGTCTGATGAGTGGGGCGTTCCCCTTTCCCTCTCCGCTGCCGCGCCATACGACGACGCGACCAAAGCCGCCCCGAAGTGCCTCCACCGCACCGGCCCAGGTACCGCCGGTGTCCTCGTCGCTGGCGACGACCACCGTGAGAGTGGACAACGCGTAGATCAACTTGTTCCTGCCCATCGCTGTGCCGACGCTAAAGGGGGCCTCGGGCCCGTATGGCGTGCACAGTACGGTGCTCCCGTTCAGGACCGCCCTTCTGGTATCGGCGTTCGACACGGTCCGCATCAGTGAGTCGGCTAGGACACCGGTCACGCAGCCTCCAGTGTCGTGAGCTGCAGCCATCGCCAACTGATCGACCCCACGTGCCCCGCCCGAGACCACCGGCAAGCTGTTCGCCACCGCTCTCTCCGCAACCAGTCGGGCGACCTCGGCCCCCTCTTCGGACACGCTGCGACTACCCACAATTCCAAACCCTGAGACGGAGAGCAGATCGACGGTGCCGGCGGCGTGGAGCAGTGGTGGCGCCTTGTCGCCGAGACGCTGGCGCAGTCGAATCGGGTAGCCCTCGTCATGGACCGTCACCGTGGCGATCCCTGCATCCCTGTAGCGCTCCAACTCGAAGGCCAGCCCCACGGCCCGGTCGAGTAGTCGGGCCACGCGTTCAGCCAGAACCTCGTCGAAGCCGAGTGAAACGAGGTCCGCAGTTGTCGATCCGAGCAGATCGCCAGGAGAGTCGGACATAGGCCAGTACTCCGAGGCCTTGAGTGGTTCGACACCGTCGGTGGCCAGACGGCTGACTAGCAGCGCCGTAGCCAGCGAATCATCGGACCGACTCATGTAGAACGACCCGACGTATCAGCAAGGGCGAACGGGTACACCGAACCCGAACCAGCCTCCCGCAGGGCAATCCCCAGCACCGTGAACGTCCAGCGCGAGTCGACCACATCGTCCACCAACAGGACCGGCTCTTCAGAAACCGGACCCTTCACCGCGAAGGCGCCGTCGACATTGCCGAACTGGCTGGTGCTGTTTTGCATGGTCTTCTGCGGTACTCCCTGTCGCACTCGTTCGAGGACATCCTTGCAGGGAAGTCCGAGCCTGTCAGCGAGTCGGTGGGCGAAGTCGGACACGAGGTCCTCGCTCGACATCGACGGCACGTAGGCGACCCACATCGGTGGCGGGTCGGGCCGCCAACGACCGGAAACCAGGTCGACTGACGCTTTGAGCAGGTCCTCACCAAAGCGGCCCACCTCGTTCTTGGAGCGGCGGACCTCATCACCCCAGCCACCGTCGCCCCAGCGGCTCAGCACCCGACCCTCCTCGAGACGGAGTTCGGATGTGATCCATTTCGAGTCCGGCCACTTCTTGCGTGGCTCGATCGGCAGGAAGCCCGACCGGAGCGCCTCGACGGCCTCTGCGACGAGCGACCGGTCGAGTTCGAACACCAGAGACGGCGCCGTACAGCGGTCGCAGATTCCACAGTTCTCGTCAGTCCGGTCGTCGAGCAGTTCGCGTAGGTGCTGCATGCGACAACTGCCGAACGCCGCATAGCCGCGCATCTGTTCTTGTTCCTGGCGACGTAGTGCCGTGACGTCCTGGGCCCGTTGCAGGTCATACGACCAAGGTTGGAGCGTGCGGCGCCAACGCGAACCGACCTTCTCGACGGCACCTTCGACGTCGAGTGTCCGCAGTAGATGCATGAGCCGCTTCCGTCGCACGTTGAACTCCACTTCCAGTGTTCGAAGGGGGAAGCCCCCGCCTACCTCCTCGAGGAACCCCACCACCTCGGTGGCCAGCTCCGGTGGTGGGAACGCGTTCTGGATAAAGAAGTCCTGGATGTCGTCGTCCTCACGACCTCGGAGCAGGACCCCCCAGGACTCATCCAGCCCACGACCAGCACGACCCACCTGTTGGTAGTACGCAATCGGTGAAGCTGGTGACTGATAGTGGATGACGAAGGCAAGGTCGGGCTTGTCGAAGCCCATTCCGAGCGCAACCGTTGCGACGACGACATCGACCTCGTTCCCCAGGAGACGACGCTCAAGATCCTCCTTCTCTGCGGTGTCGAGTTGGGCGTGGTAGGCAGCGGCGTTCAATCCCTTGGACCGCAGCCAGTTGGCGACACGGCGGCTGTCGGCGACCGTAAGCGTGTACACGATCCCGGATCCCCCGAGTTGGGGGATTGCCGTGACAAGCCAGGCCATCCGCTCGGCCGGGGCTGGCAGGTCGATGACATGGAGCTGCAGGCCCTCGCGGTGCATCGGTCCTCGGATGACCCGTAGCCCTTCACCGAGTTGGCCGGCCACGTCGTCGACGACCCGATCGTTCGCCGTTGCGGTGCAACCCACGACCGGCACGCCGCGCGGCAACCGGTCGAGCACGCGCCCTAGGCGCTGGTAATCGGGACGGAAGTCGTGCCCCCAATCGGAGATGCAGTGGACCTCGTCCACCACGAGGAGGCCCGTTGTCGAACCGATCTCGGGAAGGACGTCCCGCCGGAACGACTCATTGGCGAGGCGCTCGGGCGATATGAGGAGAACATCGACCTCACCTGCACCGATCCCTTCCTGCACCTGCTCCCAATCGTCGCGATTTGTGCTGTTGATACTGGAGGCATACACGCCCATGCGCTTGGCTGCCTCGATCTGGTTGCGCATGAGCGCCAGCAGCGGCGACACGAGGAGGGTCGGCCCGGCGTCCCGGTCCCGGAGCATCCGCGTGGCGATGAAGTAAACGGCGCTCTTACCCCAACCTGTGCGTTGGACTAGAAACACCCGCCCCCGGTCCTCGACCAGCGTCCGGATGGCTTCGAGTTGCTGGGGGCGGAACTCGGCACGATCGTCTCCGGTCAACCGTCGAAGCAGTTCGTGCGCCTCAGCCTCAAAGTTGTCGGTCATCTCATCTTCCGGGATCGTCGGACACACCGACCATTATCACCAAGCGCCGTGACAGTTGCCGGGGTCCCCGGTCAGGCAAAACGGACGGAGGTGTGGTTCCCTTTCCCCGCACCCTAGACACGGAACGACACCGAGATGACCGACGACCCCCGATCGCCCAAGGCCGCCGAGGCGCAGACGCGCACCGACCTCGACGCCTTCGCTGCCGCGCTGCCACCCGACGACGGCAGCGACGCCGCCAACGTGGCCCGCGGCTTCATCGCCACCCGTGCCGAGCCGGTCATCGAGAAGCTGGTGCCCAACCCGTGGATACCGATCAGTTGGGACCTCTCGAAGTCGGACTTCGTGCACGGGCCCTGCCCCGACACGGTCAACCCGGGGCTCTGGCGCCAGGCCGGCTTCAACGCCCAGCACGGCCTCTACGAGGTCTGCGACGGCTTCTACCAGGTGCGCGGCTTCGACACCTCGAGCGTCACGTTCATCCGCGGCGACGAGGGCTGGGTCGTGATCGACCCCCTGACCACCCAGGAGAGCGCCGCCGCCGCCTACGAACTCGTCACCGAGCACCTAGGCGAGCGCACGGTGACGGCGGTGATCTACACCCACTCCCACCTCGACCACTACGGCGGCATCCTCGGGGTCGTCGATCAGGAACGCCTCGACGCCGGCGAGGTCCCGATCGTGGCCCCGGAGGGCTTCCTGCGCGAAGCCGTTTCGGAGAACGTGGTGGCCGCCCCCGTGATGGGACGCCGGGCCATGTACCAGTTCGGCATGCTGCTGCCCTGGAGCGAGCACCACCACGTCGACCAGGGACTCGGCAAGGCCGTCTCGACCGGGTCGAGTGCGCTCGTCCCCCCGACCATCGACATCACCGAGACCGGCCAGGAACTGGTGCTCGACGGCGTGCGCATCGAGTTCCAGCTCACGCCGGAGTCCGAGGCGCCTGCCGAGATGCACTTCTACTTCCCCGACCACCGGGTCCTCTGCATGGCCGAGAACTGCACGACCACCATGCACAACGTCCTCACCCTCCGTGGTGCGCTCGTGCGGGACGCCCTGCTCTGGAGCCGCTACATCGACGAGGCCCTCGACCGCTGGGGCGATGAGACCGATGTGGTGTTCGCCAGCCACGGCTGGCCGCACTGGGGCGGCGACGACGTGCGGGAGTACCTCGTCAACCAGCGCGACCTCTACCGCTGGCTCCACGACCAGGCCATGCGCCTCGCCAACCTGGGCTTCACACCCAACGAGATCTCGGCCCGCATCGACCTGCCGTCCGGCCTGTGGACCGACTGGCGCTGCCACGGCTACTACGGCACCGTCAGCCACAACGTCCGCGCCGTCTACCAGCGCTACCTCGGCTGGTACGACGGCCACCCGTCCAGCCTCGACCCGTACGAGCCCACCGAGGCCGGCCGCCGCTACGTCGACTTCATGGGCGGCATGGACGAACTGTTGGCCAAGGCCCGCACGGCGTTCGAGTCCGGTGACCACCGTTGGGTCGCCGAGGTCCTTCGCCACGCCGTCTTCGCCGACCCGACCTGTGAGGAGGCGCGCCTGCTCCAGGCCGATGCCTTCGAGCAGCTCGGCTACCGGGCCGAGTCGGGGCCGTGGCGCGACGTCTACCTGACCGGAGCGCAGGAGCTCCGCCAGGGGACGGCGGACGTGCCCGCCTTCCAGCGGCCCCGGTACGAGGTGGTCAGGGGAATGACGCTCCAGCAGGTGTTCGACCTGCTGGCGGTCAAGGTCGACGGGCCGGCGGCGACCGCCATCGGCCACCTGGCCATCGACTGGCGACTGCCCGACGCCGACGAGATGGCACGGGTCGAACTGTCGAACGGGACGCTCCACTCCACACCGGGTCTCTCACACGCAGCCCCGGACGCCACCGTCACCTGCGGACGGGCGGCGCTGAACGACATGGTCGCCACGGGCGGGACCCTTGCCGATCTCGTCGGTGCCGGCACGGCGACGATCGACGGAGACGCCGACCGGGTGCTCGCCCTCTGGGACACCCTCACCGACTTCCCGCTCTTCTACGCGATCATCGAACCCTAGGCAACGGGCACCTGTCGGAGTCGATGCTGGGCCCCTTGACATCTCCACGGGGGGTCACAATGCTGCCGCCGGATTCCACTGTGTCCCCCGAGTGAACATGGGCAGCGCATGACCGACACCGCTACCGGCTCCGGCACGGAAGTCGAACCAGGTCCTACGCGCCGCGGCCGCGAGGTTCGCGCAAGGGCCCGCCGCACCCGGGTCCAGACCTGGCTCCCCGAACTCGAGCGCAACATCCCCTGGGTCGACCTCCTCACCGCCGAGCAGGTCCAGACGATCCACGACGCCTCCATGGACATCCTCGAGGAGGTCGGCATCGACTTCCGCTGCGACGAGGCCGCCGCCTCGTGGGCGGCGACCGGCGCGAAGGTCGACGGCCACCGGGTGCGCATCGACCGCGAGCACCTCATGGACCTCATCGGGACTGCTCCCTCGTCGTACACGATGACCGCACGCAACCCCGAGCGCACGGTCACCGTCGGTGACGGGAAGCAGATCTTCACCCCGTCGTACGGCGCCCCCTACGTGCTCGGCCTCGACGGTGTGCGGCGCCCGGGAACGATCGAGGACTTCCGCAACTTCACGAAGCTCAACCACCTGTCGCCGGCACTGCACATGTCGGGGGGCGTCGTGTGCGAACCGATGGACATCGCCGTCCCCAAGCGGCACCTCCACATGACACAGAGCCTGCTCCGGTACAGCGACAAGCCGTTCATGGGCGCCGTCACGTCGAAGGAGCGGGCCGAGGACAGCCTCCACATGGCCGGCATCGTGTTCGGCCAGGACGAGGTGCGCGAGACCACCGTCATGACCTGCCTCGCCAACGGCAACACACCGCTCGTGTGGGACCAGACGATGCTCGACAGCGTCCGGGTGTTCGCCGGCGCCAACCAGGCCACGCTGTTCAGCCCATTCGTGCTGGGTGGGGCGTCGACACCGGCCAGCACCGTGGGCGCAGTCATCCAGGTCAACATCGAGGCGCTCACCGGCGTGGCTTTCTCGCAGCTGGTGCGGGCCGGGGCCCCCGCCCTCTACGGCCAGTGGCTCTCGACGGTTTCGATGAAGACCGGTGCCCCCCAGGCAGGCACGCCCGAGATCTGCCACATGAACATGCTCACTGCCCAGATGGCCCGCCACTACCGACTGCCGTCACGATGCAGCGGCTCGTGCACCAGTTCCAAGATTGTCGACGCCCAGGCCGGCTACGAGGCCGCCCGCAACATGTACGGCGTGCTCATGGCCGGCACCAACTTCGTGCTCTCGACCACCGGCTACCTCGAGAGCGCCATGTGCCAGAGCTACGCCAAGTGGGTGCTCGACAACGAACAACTCGAGATGATGTACCGACTCAACAGCGGCCCGTCGTTCGACGACCTCGACGAGGTGCTCGCCACGATGCGCGAGGTGCCGCCGGGTGGCCACTTCCTCGGCACCGCCCACACGCTCGCCAACTTCCAGGCGGCGTTCTCGATGCCCGAGATGATGAACAGCGACAACTACGAGCAGTGGCTGGCCGACGGTGCACTCAGCGCCGAGGAGCGGGCGGTCGCCAGGTGCCGCCGGATGCTCGACGAGTACGAAGAGCCCGCACTGTCCGACGACGTGGCCGCCGAGCTCGACGACTTCGTGGCGCGCCGCGAGGCCGAACTTCCCGACACCGTCCGCTGATCAAGACCGAACAGGAGACCGACATGACGACCAACGGCCGACTTCCGGAACCACCCCTGCTGCACGGCGTCTGCGCCGCGATGAGCACCCCGTTCGACGACTCGGGCGAGTCGCTCGACGAGGGCCGGCTGCGCGACCACGTCGAAGGCCTCGTCGACGCCGGGGTCCACGGGCTCGTGCTGGCCGCCGGCACCGGCGAGTTCGCCTTCCTGTCCGCCGACGAGAAGCACCGGATCTTCGAGGTCGGGATCGAACAGGTGGCCGGGCGCATCCCGGTCGTCTGTCAGACCTCGGCGATCACGACCGTCGACGCCATCGAGAACTCCCGGGCGGCCATCGACCTGGGCGCCAGCGCCGTGATGGTGCTGCCGCCCTACTTCGAGGGGCCCTTCGAGCGGGGGGTGCGCCACCACTACGAGAAGTTGGCGGCCGCCATCGACGCACCGATCGTGCTCTACAACATCCCGGCCCAGAGCGGCTTCGACATCACGCCCGACCTGTACCGCAAGCTCATCGCCGTCGAGGGCATCGACTACATCAAGGACAGCACCGGCGACCTGATCCGCATCCAGCAACTGCTCGGCATCGGCGGCAACGTGCTGGCCGGCGCCGACCCGCTGGCGCCGTGGGCACTGCTGGCCGGTTGTCCCGGCTGGATCTGGGGTGCCGCCAACGTCATGCCCCACGAGTGTGTGCAGCTATACGAGCTGATCACCGCCGACCGCCATTCAGAGGCGCTCGACCTGTGGGCCCGGATGCTGCCGGCCAATCTCTTCTTCTGGGACAACGGGGTCGAGGCCGAGTACAACTCGGCGGTCAAGACCGCCGCCAACATGGTCGGCCGTGTGTTGGGTCCCTGTCGCCGTCCGGTGCTGCCGATGACCCGGCAGGGGCGGGTGGCCCTCCAGGCCGCCCTGTCGACGTTGCCGGTCAACCGGGTCGACCGGGAACGGCTCGTGTACCGGGAATGGGACGACGAACGCGACTGGCTGGTCCGGATGACGGATCGGGCCGGTGTAGGAAGGAGCCACAGATGACGGACAGGAGCCCCCGATGACCATCGCCCTCGCCGACGCGGCCGCCCTGGCCGAGACCATCGCCCCGCCGACCCGGGCCGTCATCGGCGGACGAAGCGTCGAGGCCGCCAGTGGCAGGACCTTCACGTCGCTCAACCCCGCCACCGGGCAGCCTTTCGCCGAGGTCGCCGAGTGCGATGCCGAGGACGTCGACCGCGCTGTCGCCGCCGCCCGTACCGCCTTCGAGGACGGGCCGTGGGGGCGCCTCGCTCCGGCCGACCGCAAGCTGCTGCTGC
>MDTC01073179.1_pt1 | contig 19279 bp, 18 predicted proteins | sample 811181 | NCBI WGS metagenome assembly MDTC01 (sample SAMN05326644, study PRJNA326480) | marine metagenome | isolation source: seawater | place: Pacific Ocean: North | collected 2011
ACATAGAGGACCGTGAGGTAAAAGACTTAGCAGAGAAATATGAGGGGCAATTGACTCTTCAACCATATGGTGTGCCAGAATTCGAAGTAAAGTCAAATGGCACCATTGTATCATATGGTAAACAGCACTACGCATTAGAAATATTCGGTAGTCATAACCTACAAAATATGATGGGTGCCATGTACCTAGCCGGACATTTGGGTATTGATAGTCATACTTTTTTATCGTCAATGTCAGATTTTACAGGCGCTGGGAAAAGATTACAAAAGGTCGTTGAAAACGAATCATTTGTGATGTTTAAAGATTTTGCCCATTCGCCCTCAAAATTAAAGGCTACGACTGATGCCGTCAAGAAACAGTACATTAATCGAAAGGTTATTGCCTGTATGGAATTACATACATTCTCATCTCTTCGAAAAGATTTTCTTCCTTTCTATAAGGATTGTATGGAATCGGCCGATTATGCGTTGGTATATTATAGTCCAAACGTCGTTGCACAGAAGAAATTAGAGCCACTTTCTATTCACGATATTGAAGAAGCATTTGGAGGAAATATCGTTGTAAAGAATTCGACTGACGATGTTTTATCTTTTATCCGGACATTTAAAAAAGCAAACACAGTGCTATTAATGATGTCTTCTGGTAATTTTGATGGAATAGACTATGAAGCGCTTGGTGCAGAGCTATCCGATTGATGCTTAAAAATGACTTTTCTAAATATTATAGAGATCAATAGGCTATTTAGTGTTGAATAAATAAGTAGTCCCAATAAAGAAATGATCATCGTAAATTTAGCTGAATAATATTGACTAACGCTTCCTAGCACTTGACTTCGAATTTCATCACTACTTCTATTTTCCATATCTGGTTTTGATTTTCTTAATTCTTTAATTTTTGACTCATCTTTAAGAAGTATTTCCATTTCGCTAATTTTTGAAGTGTTGAACTCTGGATATATGGACTGGTAATAGAAAAAAATAAAACCACTTATAATGACTGTATAAATCATGCTTGTCGCCATACCTGTTTTTATATCATCAAGTAGGTTAGAACTGGTTTTTGTTCTTTTTTTGAGATATAGGGCTACACAAATAGCTAGTGTAACAAATAACATATTCGCAAAAATAAACGGTTTGAGATCAATTAAGAAGAGTTGAAAATTAAATGCAACTAGCTTTAAAATGATCCAAATAACGGCAAAACCAACACCGATATTCAATGATTTTTTCATACTAGCTGTTCATAGAAATCAAAAACTCTTCATTGGATACTGTATTTTCCATGTGATTCTTCAGGAATTCCATTGCCTCAACTGGGTTCATATCGGCAATGAATTTACGCATTAGCCATATTCGTTGCATCACATCTTTACTTAGCAGAAGGTCCTCTCTTCTCGTTCCGGAGGCAGTAATGTCGATGGCAGGGTAAATTCGGCGATTTGAAATTTTACGATCCAATTGTAACTCCATATTACCAGTTCCTTTAAATTCTTCAAAAATAACCTCGTCCATCTTAGAACCAGTTTCAGTTAATGCCGTTGCTAGAATTGATAAAGAACCACCATTTTCAATTTTTCTTGCTGAACCAAAGAATCTTTTGGGTTTGTGTAATGCATTTGCATCAACACCTCCCGATAGTACTTTTCCAGATGCTGGTGAAACAGTATTATACGCTCGGGCTAATCTTGTAATTGAATCGAGTAAAATACAAACATCGTGTCCGCACTCTACCATTCTTTTTGCTTTTTCTAATACAATATTTGCAACTTTTACATGACGATCAGCAGGCTCATCAAAAGTAGAAGCGATAACCTCTGCTTTTACACTCCTCGCCATATCTGTAACTTCCTCTGGGCGTTCATCAATGAGTAAAACAATAAGGTAAGTCTCAGGATGATTTGCAGCGATGGCATTTGCAACATCTTTTAGTAGCATTGTTTTACCTGTTTTTGGCTGCGCTACAATCATTCCCCTCTGTCCTTTTCCAATAGGGCAAAATAAGTCCATAATTCTTGTGGAAAGAGAATCTTGCTGATGACCCGTTAGCTTGAATTTTTCTGATGGAAATAATGGGGTTAGATACTGAAATGGAACTCGATCCCTAATGTAAGAAGGATCTCTTCCATTGATGGATTCAACGCGAACCAATGGGAAGAACTTTTCACCCTCTTTCGGTGGACGAATCGTTCCTTTTACTGTATCCCCGGTCTTAAGTCCAAATAGCTTTACCTGGTTTTGCGAAACATAAATATCATCTGGGGAAGGTAAATAGTTGTAGTCTGATGACCTCAAGAAGCCATATCCATCCTGAATAACCTCTAAAACTCCTTCAGCAGATACAATTCCAACCAGGTCATAGTTACTTTTATTGTCATTTTTTCTGTAATCCTTAGATCGGTTTTCTTTATGATTTGTCTTCTGTTCCTCCTTCTTTTGCGGTCGGTTTTCTTTTTCGGATATTTCTCCTTTTTTATCACCTGTAATTTCCTTCTTAGCTTCTGATTTTGGCGCATAACTATCATTTTTTTTACCTTCTGTATCTGGTTCAGAGGATGTTTCTGCTGATGTTATTGCTTCCTCACTATCGGTGTCTTGAACTGGAGCTTCAACTTTAATCCTTTTTCTTGTTCTCTTTTTTGTTGGAGCCTGTTTCTGTTCTCCTTCTTTCGAGGTATCTTTTGAATCACTGGTTGAGTTTGCAGACAAGTCTTTTGAATCTTCAGCGGATGAATTTTCCATTATTTATAAATTAGTTTTATGATATTATTGACGGAAATCGTCGGATATTTTGTCGTTGTAATTACTTCAATAAAGTTAGTCTATTCGTTATGTTTTTTAGGAACAGAGAAGGAAATTAGCGGCTCAGAAAATGCCTTTTCGTTACAAGTTTAGCAAAAACCTTTCACATACCAATGAAAATAAAAGAAATTATGTTTTTCTTTTTTTCTTTTTTGCTGCAGGAAACAATATGTTGTTTAAAATGAGTCTATAACCAGGTGAGTTAGGGTGTAAATTTAAGTCTGTTGGTGGGTCCCCAACAAAATGTTGGTAATCTTCCGGATCATGTCCTCCATAAAATGTCCAAGTACCTTGACCCATTTCTCCATGAATATATCTAGCAGTCTCTGCTGCTTTAGTTTCTCCTAAAATCAGCACACTTGATTTAATTAGCTTCTTTTTAAAGTCTGTGGTTTGTCCCATGAAGCCTTTTATAACGTTTTGATGGCATTGGGTTAGCATTGTTGGAACGACGTCCCATTTTGCTGAAAAGTCAAACAAAGTAAATTGATCAAGTTCTTTTGGAATGGTTCTATTTGATCTTAAGTATGTTCCGTCTATGTCGGAGTATTCATATACCATGGGATCCTTAATAAGCTTAAAATCTTTAAAGGCAAAAGTTTTTGAATAATCAAGTTCTTGATCGCTATTCGGATGCGAAGGGTCTCCGTCAAATACACTTTCACAGATATCCGTATTTTGCGCTGCCAGAGCTATATCGAAGCTATCTGTGCCACTGCACATCGTAAATAAAAAACCACCACCGAGTACAAAGTTTTGAATATTTTTTGCCACGGATAGTTTGAGTTCAGATACTTTTTTAAATCCTAAAAGACTTGCATTTCCTTCAGCCACTTTAATTTGTTCTTGATACCATTTTTGGTAACGTGCTGATCTATAAAATTTACCATATTGTCCCGTAAAATCCTCATGATGAAGGTGAAGCCAATCATATTCTGGAAGCTTACCCATAACAATAGAGGAATCATAAATTTTATCGTATGGAATTTCAGCGTATTCTAAAACCATTGTTACGGCATCATCCCAAGGTTGTTTGTTTGGTGGTGTGTATACAGCAATTTTGGGAGGTTTTTCGAGCTGAATCACTTCCATATTTACCTCAGGGTTTGTAATTTCATTTTTGATTTGTGTTACCTGTCCTTCCGTTAGTATTTGGTATGAAACACCTCGAATCATCAACTCTTCCTCAATACTGACAAGATGCGGAATTAAAAAAGAGCCCCCTCTATAATTTAGCAACCATTCTATGCTAACATCTTTTTCAATAACCCAATATGCAATCCCATATGCTTTCAGGTGGTTTTTCTGTTTCTCACCCATATAGATAAGAATTTGTGTTGCATTCGCATATGAAAAGGATAAGAATAATAGGAAAAAGAAAAGACGTAGGCGCATATTAAAAATCATTTTGATCTATATCTTTGGTATCAAAGTCACCAAGATCATTCGCTTCTTCCGTTTGATTCATTTTACTTTTAACGGTGTAGGTTGAATTTTCAGGATTTAGTGCTTTAGATTTCAAATCTTCTCCATACATTTGCTCATAATCGGGAAGCTCACTCAAGTTATCGAAACGTGCATATTGGTCGATAAATCGTAACCTCACTTTTCCTTGTGCTCCATTTCTGTGCTTCGCTACAATAATTTCGCCAATACCTATGTTATCTTCTCCTGTATCTCCATCCGTTGTGAATCCATAATAGTCCGGACGGTATATAAAAGAGACAATATCAGCATCTTGTTCTATGGCTCCTGATTCTCGGAGATCAGAAAGAATTGGTCTTTTATCTCCTCCACGTTGTTCTACGGATCTACTCAATTGGGCGAGCGCAATGATTGGAACATTCAGCTCTTTGGCGATCTCTTTGATGGATCGTGAAATCATCGAAATCTCTTGCTCACGGTTTCCATTACTTTTTGCACTTTCACTTGTTTTAGCGGACATCAGCTGCAAATAATCAATTATAATTAAATCTATATCGTATTGAGATTTTAGCCTTCTACATTTCGCTCTGAAGTCAAATATACTCAACCCGGGCGTGTCGTCAATGTATATTGGCGCAGTAGTTAATTTTTTAATTCGGGTGTGGAGCTGTTGAAATTCATAATCTTTAAGATTTCCCCGTCTTAGTTTTTCTCCTGATAATCTTGATTCACTTGCAATCAGTCGTTTGACCAATTGAACACAAGACATCTCAAGCGAGAAAACGGCCACACCCATATTGTGGTCGACAGCTGTATTTCTAGCCATGGAGAGTACAAATGCTGTTTTACCCATACCAGGGCGCGCTGCGAGTACAATCATATCAGAGCGTTGCCATCCTGCTGTAATTTTATCTAATTCGTGAAAACCTGATGGAACTCCAGATAAACCGTCCGTATTTTTCGCTGCCTTTTCAATTTCATCAATTGCTTCTCTCACAACGCTTTGCATTGATGAAGCTTGCTTACTCATATTTGTTTCGGCAATTTTAAAAAGATTGGTCTCTGCATTATTTAACAATTCAAAAACATCTTTGGTATCGTCATAAGCATCTTTGATAATATCACTGCTCACTTTGATCAATTCTCTTTTTATATGCTTTTCAGATATAATTCTTGCGTGGTACTGAATGTGAGAAGAGGATGCGACTCTGTTTGTTAACGACGAAATATACGCGGCTCCTCCTGCTGCCTCAAGTTCTCCATTTTTCTGAAGCGCTGAAGAAACTGTAACTAGGTCAATTGGACTTGTACTTGCAAATAGCGAGTGTATTGTTTTGAATATAATCTGGTGCTTTGGATCATAAAAGCTGTGCTCATTCAAAATGTCGATGGTATCGTTCACAGCATCTTTTTCGAGCATCATTGCACCAAGGACAACCTGCTCAACATCAATTGCTTGAGGCGGCATTTTTCCCATATCATTGATTAGTCCTGAAGTGTTTTTTAGTCTTTGAATGGGTGTTTTTTTTCCTTCTGTTAGGTCCATAAAACAAATATAGGGAAATCATAACTCCAATCGGAGCCGATTTTAAAATATAATTTATTCACACCTTATCAAATGAGCTTATCAACAATTGTTGATTCACTTAAGGGCATTAAGTGCCTTTTTGGTTCCTATTTCGATTGTTATAAAATCTGTTTCTTTTTTAGGGTTACGGGCGGGTGAATATTCTCTCCCGTAGAATATTATTTGTAAATGTAGCTTATTCCACGTCTCTATTGGGAATATCTTCTTCGCATCTTTTTCGGTCTGTACAACATTTTTTCCATTTGTAATCCCCCATCTTGTGAGGAGTCTGTGAATATGCGTGTCTACTGGAAATGCAGATTGACCAAAGGCTTGAGAGACAACTACAGAGGCTGTTTTATGACCAACTCCAGGTAATTCCTCGAGTAGTTCTATTTTTTTAGGTACAGATCCGTTGTATTTTTTAACCAAAATATTTGATAATTCCAGTATTGACTTAGATTTTCGGGGCGAAAGACCACAGGGGCGAATGATCAACCGAATATCCTCTACATCTTGCTTACTCATGTCGAATGGATTGTCTGCTAGCTCAAATAATTTCGGTGTCACTTTATTGACTCTTTCGTCTGTACATTGGGCGGAAAGTAAAACCGCTATGAGAAGTGTATAAGGGTCTTTATGGTCTAATGGAACAGGGGTCTCAGGATAAAGTTTTTCCAATTCGTTTATAATGTACTGTGCTTTTTCTTTTTTTGTCATTTTAGATTATTCCGAATTTAAGGGATTTTATGATGGTTGGATGTTGAACAATGAAATAAATCAACCACGGTGTTGTAACGATTAAAGTGAAGTAATGGAAAAAAACAAACCATCCCGAATTTTTCCTGAATATTACATAGAAAAAAAGCGGTATTAGTGATACCAGAAGAACAATTTCATACCCCCAATAGAAGCTCGGTCCACCAGGTGAAAAAGAGACTCTTTGATAAAATGTAATGCCCTCATGTAAGTATGCGATAAACAAACCTTGTTTTAAATACTTACTTTCAAAGAGAATAAATTCGGTTTTAGATCTTATACTCGAGTGTTTTTCATTTTCCATAACGGTAAAATCGCCCTCCTCTGTATGAATTTTCGATTCTGAGGAATAATTCTTTAAACCAGCAATGGCGACAATTCTTTGACTCGGTTCTGAAATCTGGTCGGCAATCGTAAAGATACTCACTAGTAGTCCTAAAAGGAGATTCATTCGAATCCAATTTCTTCTCCAACCCCTACGCAAGCTCTGATAAAAAAGTTGAATTTCTTGCGCCTTTTTAGCTTGTCGTTGAGCATGCTTCCTGCGACTTTCTCTTTTATATTCATTCCATTTATGTGCTTTCGAGGATGGTCTGGATGAACTTCGTTCATGCTTTTTTTGTGGATTTAGTAATGCTTCATAAGCTTGACTGATTTCAAGGTATTTTTCATGTGCATTTGGATCATCAGAGACATCAGGATGATAGAGCTTCACTAATTTTCTATAACTCTTCTTAATTTGAGTTTTCGTGGCACCTTCGGATAGGTTTAAAATTTCATAATATGTTTTCCCAGTCACTATCTTTAATTTTCCGAGCAGTTTTGACTCTATCTATTTTTCCGTTTGATGTATGTACGAACTCATGAATGCAAGCAAATGATTTTGGAATTTCAAAAGGATCCAAAATTTTCTTGAAATTTTCTTTATCAATATCTTCCACATGTTTTGTGCCTTTTAAAATAAGACCAATTCTTTCACCAAATTCGTCATCCGTTATTCCAGTAACCATATAGGTGCATTTCAAAGCTTTTGAGAGTTTGGCTTCAAGTTGCTCAGGCGAGACTTTAAAACCTCCTGTATTGATTACAAAATCCTTCCGACCAATCCATTTAAATTTACAATCATCAATTAAATCCACCAAATCATTTGTCTTTATAGCTGTCTCTTGTATTGCGGGATAGTCAATGACTAAGCAACCATCTTTTTTGCTAAATGAAACACCGTTTATTGCTCTGTAGAAATCTTCCGAACAATGCCCGGTTTTCTTTAAAGCGATGTGTGTTGCAGTTTCTGTCATTCCGTAGCTTTGATATATCGAGAGCTCGTTCTCAAGCAAAATATCTTCCATTTTTGATGATAGCGCAGCTCCACCTACAAGAATATTCTGTGATTTCTTTAAAATACTTATTCCGCGCGATGTTTCTACTAGATCTTGTAGTTGCTTGGGGAACATGGCAATGAAATCCGAAGGCTCAATAAACTCAGATAAGTTTGACCTTACAGGAAATACTTTTAAATGAAGTCCTGCAACCATGGCTCTTACAAGCATCATTTTACCTGCAATAAAGTTTATGGACATGCACAATATGGCAGATTGTTTAGGTTTTAATTTAAAGAAATTGATAGAGTTTTGTGCAGAGGTCACCAGAGCTGTTTTTGAAAGTTCTATCTCCTTGGGTTTACCGGTTGAACCTGACGTTTTGCATCGAATGCAAATGGAGTTACCTTTTAGTAAGGCCAAAAAATCTTCTATCTTCTCTTTTTGTTCTATTGAGAAGTAGCTTATTTTGAAATCTTTATGTTCGACAATCATTAAAACTCAATATCTAAATTGAATAAGTTTTTTAAGGTGTTTAATTCAGGGTTTTTTTTGGCCATCACCTCAAATTTATCTTTTCCATTTAAAAACTTAATATCTTTAATTGGGCTTTCCGTAAGTACAATTTGCACTCTAATATTGTGGTTTCTGAGACTATTTCTCAAGAAGGAAACGAAATCATTTAGTAAGGGATTAATATAATCAACTTGAATTTGATTATCCACAACCAACTTGATTAGATCATTCTTTTCAATCATGGGATCTCTTTTCACAAGTGCGTTGTAAAAAGTTTCTTTGCCTTCGTCTTTAACTTGAAATGCATATTGCCTCCAAATTCTCGACAGACGATCTGACGTATAATGTTCTTCGGGAAGTATTTCACTCGATTTATTTTTAAGGGCTTTTTCTTTTTCGATTAATTTCTTTATTGATAGTCTCGCAGAAGTTTTGCGGATAATTGGCCGCTGAGGTGTTTTAGTTTTTTCAGGCGCTGAAAGAGCTTGTTTTTCTTTTTCGACATTTTTAGAAATAATCGTAGCGCTTTTTTCTTTAATTTTTTCCTCAGGAGTGGCATTAGATTTTGTTTTTTTCAGAGCGCCTTCCGGGAATGGAAGAAAATCAATGGGTTCCGTTAGGTTTTTTTTTTTTCTTGCTCTTGTTTCAAAGAACAGAGCTCCATTAGAACGACTTCCACAAGTAAACGTTGATTTTTTGAAGATTTATAGGAGGTGTCTGCTTTGCTCAAAGTGTAGAGTGCACGGGTTATTGTATGGTATGGTAATAGCTTAGATTGCTCAAGGTACTTTTTCTGAGTAGCTTCAGGGACCTCAAGTAATATTGAGGATTTTTCATCTTTACATACAAGTAAATTTCTATAATGTGTTGATAATCCAGCTATGAAATGATGTGCATCAAATCCCTTTTCTAATATTTCATTAAAAAGCAATAAAGAGCTCGGAATATCTTCACTTTCCGTATAGTTTACAAATTGGAAAAAGTAATCGTAGTCAAGAATATGTAAGTTTTCGACCACATGTTTGTAGGTCAATTCGTTACCTGAAAAGGTAATCATTTGGTCAAATACCGATAGCGCATCTCTCAGTGCTCCATCAGCTTTGAGCGAAATTAAGTGAAGTGCTTCTATTTCAGCCTTTACCTTTTCTTTTTTTGATATGTCAAAGAGATGATTAGTAATGTCTTTTACTTTGATTCTAGAGAAGTCAAAAATCTGGCATCTGGATAAAATCGTGGGTATGATTTTATGCTTTTCTGTAGTAGCCAATATGAATATCGCATGCTTAGGTGGTTCCTCTAAAGTCTTGAGAAAAGCATTAAACGCACTCGTTGAAAGCATATGGACCTCATCTATAATATATACCTTAAAGTTTCCAAGTTGAGGAGCTATGCGCACTTGCTCAATTAAACTTCTAATATCATCTACCGAGTTATTTGAGGCCGCATCTAGCTCATATACATTCAACGAGGCTCCCGAGTTAAAGCTTGAACAAGATTCACACTTGTCACAGGCTTCGGTATCATCTGTTCTTTGTGTACAGTTAATTGTTTTTGCTAAAATTCTTGCTGTCGTGGTTTTACCGACACCTCGTGAACCACAAAACAAAAACGCCTGTGCCAAATGGTCATTTTTGATTGCATTTTTGAGCGTACCCGTGATAGACGTTTGTCCTACAACTGTATCAAAAGTTTGGGGTCTATATTTTCTTGCTGAAACAACAAAATCACTCATGATTCAAAGATATTGATTTCTACCAATTTGTGGCTCAATTGTTGAAAACAAAAAAGCTACAGATACTTATCTCTAGCTTTTTATCAATAACTTGAAGCATACTTTACCTTATTTGAAATCTTTCTTATTCACGCCTTCATTAATTTTAATTTCAGACGCGGACAAGGTTACAACTTGCGGTCCAGTAGTCATTACTTTTGTATATGGCATTAAAATACCATCAACGGACTTATAATCTGAAATGTCTGTTGTTTGAGTTATTTTTTGACCTTGTGCCTCTTGGGAACTTTCTGTTCTAATCAGCAAAGAGGTTTTTGCATCATAATAACGGAATGAACCATTCTCCTTATCGACTTGAACTTTGTATGCATCGACTCCGTTCACGGATATTAAACTAATCAATACTAGATCTTCCAAATTCAGATATGTTTCTGCAAACAGACCTTTTTGTTTTTGTTTTTTCAAAATCTCTGACTCAGGCATTTCTTGCCTATTTCCTTGTTGTTCCGTGTAACCGGTCTTTCCATTGAATTTTTGCATCATAATGGTACCCATACCCTGAACCGACATTTCCATAGATTCTTTGTTAGGTGCCATTGTTTTAATGACTGCACTTGGTTTAAAGGGAGCACCTTGTATAGTAACGTCTACCTTCGTTAATACTGTTTTTACATCATCTAATGCATCAAAACCTCCAATTGCATTAATGTAATCTGCGAATATACTTTTGGCTGTAACACCTTCAGGAATTGGCTTTTTAAATTCTGGTTTCTCGACTGAATTTGCTTCTTTGTCAAAATATTTAATTGGAATACCTGTTTTTTCAAGGTTTTCAATTACATCACTACCTTTTCCTACAATAATGAAACGTGCATTCTCAGCATTGAAATATTTGTTAGCAACGCGTTGGACATCTTCAACAGTAACCGCATTTATTTTCTTTAGATATTCTGCATAGAAGTTTTCAGGTAAGTCATTTGTTTTGATATTTATGGCATAACGAGCAATTGTAGAGGGCCTTTCCAAGGCAAGTACAAAATCTCCGACGTATTTTGCTTTGGCGTTTGCCAGGGCCTCCTCATCAACAGGATTTTCTTGAATTCTTTTTACTTCTTTAATCGTTTGTATGACTGCACTATCAGTGACTTCATTGCGCACAGACGCACCTGCTTTGAATCGAGTTATATATTTATCAGCTCCAACCGAAGAGCGCGCCCCATAAGTGTATCCATGTTCTTCTCTTAAATTCATATTTAAATAACTATTGAATCCGCCACCAAGGATTTTATTCGCAATCAAAACTGCATGATAATCTTTATCACTCATTTTTAGCTCGACATTACTTGTCAATGAAATATTCGACTGAACTGCATTTGGCATATCTATGAAATTGATTTCTAATTGCTCAGGATTTGATTTAGGTTTGGTTAAAGCGAATATTTTTCCCGGAGTATTTTCCCAAGCACTAAAATGTTTTTCAACAAGTAATTTGATTGAGGTGATATTTATATCTCCTATTATTACGAGATAGGCTTCATTGGGTTGAAAATAATTTAAATAGTAACTTTTGATAAGATCAAAAGTTACATTACCGATGGTTTCTTTGGTTGGGAATTCACCATATGGATGGGATAAACCATAAGCAAGTGCTGAACCAACATTTGAGGCTGCAGCATCAACGCTTTTTTCTTGACTTTTCAACCCCTCTAATAATAGGTCTTTTTCTTTTTCAAATTCCTCCTCCGTCAGCAGAGAGTTCATGGTTGCATCTGCTAGCAATTCCAAGATCCTTTCGTGGTATTTTGTCAAGCAGCTCGCAAAGCCGCCATCAAATCCGAAGGATAAATTAGCACCTAAAAAGTCAATTTCCTCATTGAAATCATCTTTTGGGATAGAGTTTGTTCCATTGCCAAGCATAGCACCTAGTATGCTAGTTACACCAGCCTTGTCTCCCTCTGAAATTGGGTTTCGGTCAAAGGCAAGATTCATACTAACCCTAGGGAGTTTATGGTTTTCTACAATTAATACTTTTAATCCATTTTCTAATGAGAACTCAAAAGGTTTTTCAAGAGTGATTTCAGGCGCAGGACCTGGTTTGGGCTGCTTACTTCTATCTATTTGCGCGTTTAGGCTAAATGATAAATAAATAAAAGCCAAAAATGTATATAATTTAATTTTCATGTTTTTTTACGTTTAATTATTCTTATTCCGTTTCTGGTAAATATTCGAGAATCAGTCTTTGATTTGGATTCAGATATTTTTTTGCAACCTGCTGAATTTCTTCCCGTGATATTGAACGGTAAATATCTATTTCATTATTGATTAGGCTAATATCTCCGTATAGCATGTAATAACGAGCCAATGAATTTGCAACTCCTTCAATGCTCGAGTTTGCATTTACAAAGCTATTTTCAAGCTTGTTTTGAATTTTTTGAAAATCACGTTCAGAAATAAGTTCATTTTGAATTTTGACGATCTCTTCATCAATTTCTGAAATCATATCATCGAGTTCGGTCGCTCCTTGAGGGAGTGCGTAAATAATATACGTACCATAATCTTCTTGGCTAAAGTCAAAAGCACCTACCTGCAGCGCCATCTTCTTATCATCCACCATTTTTTTGTATAATTTTGATGTCTTGCCATCACTTAGGTAAGTAGAAATCATGCCTAATACATATGCATCTCGTTCCTTAAATGAGGGAGTTCGGTAGGCAGCCAAAATAGCTGGTATTTGAATATTTGCATCATAGGCCTTTTCCCGCATTGGTTCTGTGATTGGATCTTCTTTTGGGAAGCTTCTAATGATATTTTCTCCTCGCGGTATAGGTCCGAAATAATCTTCAACCATCTCCTTCACCGAGTTTACGTCAATATCTCCTGCAACAACTAGAACGGCATTGTTCGGGACATAGTATTTTTTATTAAACGCCTGAAACTCCTCAAGTGTGGCAGCATCTAAATGTTCCATTTTGCCTATTGTTGTTCCTTTATACGGGTGCTTCTTAAACATATGTAGTTTTATATTCTCAAGGAATTTTCCGTATGGACTGTTGTCAACGCGCAATCTTTTTTCCTCTTTTACTACCTCATTTTGCGTATCGACTCCAATTTGGTTGATGATTGGGTGCATTAGGCGTTCTGATTCCATCCACAAACCTAGCTCTACACTGTTAGATGGGAAAACCTCATAGTAATATGTTCTATCATCTGTGGTATTGGCATTGTTGCTACCCCCGTTAGAGGTGACGATCGTAAACCATTCGCCTCTCGGTATATTGACAGTTCCTTCAAATAGTAAATGTTCAAAGAAGTGGGCGAAGCCAGTTCGTTCTGGATTTTCATCTTTAGCGCCAACATGGTACATGACGGCTGTAGTCACAACTGGTGCCGAATGATCCTCATGCAAAATGACATGCATGCCATTTTTTAAATCATATTCGAGATATTCGATTTTAGCTTGCCCAACAAGATTAGCCACTAAAAACGGGAATATGAAGATTGGTATAATTTTATTCATAGTTTAAATTTTGAATTTCAAAAATACGGCTCTTTTTGTAGATTCCTAAATTTATCTTTTAATCTCATGTGTAAAATCTTAACATAGGTAATCCAAGTTGGTCCGAATTTTGATAAATTTGTAACTGTGAAATATTCAGTGGTATTCTTCGTCATTCTAGGGACAAAGGTTCTTGCTCAGGGAGTTATTCCAGTAATTGACTTCAATAATTTTTTCCTAAGCTTTCAGGATGGATATTTTCGTTCCATTGAGGTGCAACCAATATTAGACTTCAAAGCTGGTGATGAACTTGTGGCATATAGAGATACTCGAGGTAATTTGAGGTTGTATGATGGAGCTACGAGAAAAGATATTACCAATCTGAATGTCCAATACCAAGTTTCTGATCATTTGTTAGGTTATATGATTGGACCAACTTTGAATATGTGGGACAATGGAGAGCTCTCAACCTTGACCTATTTTGCAAGAAATTTTGTTGTAAAGGATAGTATTATTGTATTTGAAGATACTAGGTTCAATACAATTAATGCCTACTGGCAAGATTCCTCTTACATGCTCTCTACTTTAATGCGTGATTTGGATATGCCTGTGGCTACCGGAGAAAATTTACTCGTGTTCAAAGATAATGGGAATATGTATAAAGTCTTCTGGAAAGGGGAGATTTATGAAATTGATGTATGGAATAATCAGCAAAATGTTTCATTCCATGTGGGTACAGATATTTTATGCTTTAATGATCCCACAACTCAGACTTTTGCGGTATTCGATAAAGGAGCTTTTTACGATATTGAACAACTTCCCATGGTTCGTTATAAAGCGGGTAGAGGGTTTGTAGTTTACGAGGATAATGGTGGGGATTTATGGTATTACCAAGATGGTGAGAGTTTTCAGCTTTCTAATTTTGGCACTGATTCATGGGATGTTAAAGACGATATTGTAGTTTGGACTGAGAGTTCTTATTTTTTCGCCTATTGTAACGGTCAAAAAACAGAAATCAGCAATTTTAAACCACTTGACTACAAAATAAAAAACGATGTGCTCGCCTATCGTAATATTTTAGGTGGTGTGAATGCTTTTGTTGATGGTGAGGCCTTTCAACTCACCAATATGCCTGATTCTGAATATGAAATATATGGTAGCCGGGTTCTGGTTTCTTTATTTAATAATTCTTTTATTGTTTTGGAAAATGGCGTACAGTATACAAATTAAGATCAAATTATTTTTTTTATTCATTTTTTTAATAGGATCATCGAGCATTTATTCGCAGAATAAAAAACTAGATAGATTAGAACAATTCTATGCTCAAGGTCATTATAAGACGGTATACAGGAAAGCGAATAAGTTATTGCGTGATCCGATGTATGATGGGTATGCCTTACCTGCTTATTACAGTGCAATGAGTACTTTTCAGTTGCTTCAAAATCCTTACTGGATGAAACGGAATATCGCTAAAGTTGATGAGGGATGCAAAATCATGACTGCGATTTTTAAAAGCGAAAATTGGTTAGCTATCAAGGAAACGCATGCCGAAGAATTGGGAGAGATGGCAGTTCTTTTTGAACGTTGGCTCAATGATAAAAACACCGTTGTGGATGAAGCTAATAAACAACAGCTTAAGAATTGGATTGAAAAAGTTTACAAGAGTTATAAATTTAAGAATCCAATTCTTGAAGAGGTAGGTGAGGATGGATTGGTTTCAGAAGGGATGAGCATTTCTTTGCGTTCTGAACTTATACATTACTCTTATGAATTCATGGGAATTCCATATAAATGGGGTGGTGCTGACGAGGAAGGTTTTGATTGTAGTGGTTTTACAAGCCATATCTTTAAATATATAGAGGTTACGCTACCTAGAGTGGCTTCCGCGCAATACAAATATGCTAAAACAATAAGTGCCAAACGTGCATTTATGGGTGATCTGGTTTTCTTTTCAGAGGGTAAGGAGATTACGCATGTTGGTATCTTGGTCAACCAGCCTGATGAGCGTAAACGGATGATTCATTCATCTTCCTCCAAAGGGATTTCTGTGGTTGATATAGATGGTTCCGACTATTGGCGAAGTCGATTAGTTGGTTTTGGCAGAATTATAAAATGATTTTAATCTTTGTAAGACTCAATAGCCGAGCGCACAGATCCATACTTTAAAAGCAATGCTTTGCCTTTTTCACTTGAGATATTTAGCTGCTCACACACCATTCGTGTCCCTCTATCAACTAATTTATTATTGCTAAGTTGCATATCAACCATTTTATTGCCTTTAACATGACCTAGCTGTATCATAAGTGTTGTAGAAATCATATTCAATACTAATTTTTGGGCTGTTCCTGATTTCATTCTTGTCGAACCCGTCACGAATTCGGGTCCTACAACTGGGGTAATTGGGCAGGCTACTAAATTTGAAAGCTTTGAGCCCGGATTACAGGATATCCCTGCTGTTAGCATTCCATTTTCATTGGCATGTTCAATTGCTCCTAATACGTATGGAGTTCCTCCAGATGCGGCTATTCCAACAAGTATATCTTGGGGCTGAATATCACATTTAAGTAAATCCTTCCAGCCCTGATCTTTATCGTCTTCAGCAAATTCAACCGCTTCTCTTATGGCTTGGTCACCACCTGCAATAAGCCCAACAACAACTCCGCGGTCCACGCCAAAAGTAGGTGGGCATTCACTCGCATCCACAACACCAAGTCTGCCACTCGTTCCAGCTCCAATGTAAAATAACCTTCCACCTTCTCTCATTTGTGGTAGAGCCTTTTTTAAAAAGTACTCAATGGCTGGTATTTCTTTTTGTACAGCAAGGGCAACAGTCTGGTCTTCGAGATTTATGCTCATTAGTAATTCAGACGTGCTCATCAACTCGAGATGGTTATAGTTGGAGGAAGCTTCTGTAGGTTTTTTCATACCAAAAATGCTTTTGTATTCCCTTGACTTAAATCAACTTCAACACGATCTTGTAAAGTTGTTGATAGGGAGAGTCCAACAAAATTTGCTTTAATCGGATATCTTCTGTGTTTTCTATCCACAAGAACCACGGTTTTAATTGCTTTTGTAGACTGTTCTAAAAATTTAACGAGCGCATATTGTAACGTTTTTCCTGAGTTAATCACATCATCTACAAGAACGATATACCCTTTTTTTAACTCATCTTGTTCAATACTGAGCTCTATATTCTTCTTCCAAGGTTCATTTTTATCAATGCAAATTTCAAAGCAAGTCACTTGAATGGAGGAATTTTTTTCAATAATATTAGCAAGCCTTTTTGCCAAGTGAAAACCGTTTCCGGTAATTCCCCCCAAAAAAAGATGGGGCTCTTCAAAGCAATTTTCAATAAGCTCATGGCCGAGTCTTGTTATTTTTTGTTGTGTTTGCCTGTGGTTGAGGATTATTTGCATATACAATTGCTTTATACAAATATATCTCTTTTACTGTGATTCGATATCTGATAACTTTATATTCTATCTTTCAATCAATTTTGATGTTGATGCAGTGCTGATAATTTGTATTTTCGTTTTATGTCAAAAGTCAGTGATTCTATAAGCATACTAAGGCATATGACCCTAAGAAGGATATGGAACTTATTCCTTTTGAGGTTCAGCTTTTTGGCAACGCGGTTATTAAAAGTTCCTATACATTGTGGTAAACCTGCCTCAATGAGTATTGAACCAACTACCTCATGTAACCTCGGCTGTCCTGAATGTCCGAGTGGCCTAAAGCAGTTTACACGTCCGACAGGTAGAATTGATTTAGGATTGCACAAAAAGCTATTGAGTCAAATAGATAAATCGGTTTTTTATATTAACTATTATTTTCAAGGTGAACCGTTTTTACACCCAAGATTTTTAGAGTTAATTAAAGAAGCAAAACGTTCTAAGATTTATACATCTACCTCATCAAATGTACATTTTGTAAATCCGAAAAAGGCGTTAGAAATTGTCGATTCGGGTTTGGATAGATTGATTATTTCAATCGATGGTTTAACGCAAAAAACATATGAGCAGTATCGAGTAAATGGCAGATTATCAAAGGTATTAAAAGCCAGTCAGTATTTGGTTGAAGCTAAAAAAGCGAGAGGTTCAGATACACCACATTTAATATTTCAATTTTTAGCTGTTAAACCCAATGAGCACGAAATACCCAAGGTCTTTGACTTGGCTTCTGAAATGTCCATAGACGAGGTGAGAATTAAAACTGCCCAACTATATGAATATAAAGATGGAAATCCTTTAATGCCTGAAAACGAGGAGTTTTCACGATATACTAAACAAAAGGATGGGAGCTACAAGTTAAAAGGAAAGTTCGGGAACCATTGTTGGAGAATGTGGTCTGGTTCTGTAAGTACATGGGATGGAAGTATTGTCCCATGCTGTTTTGATAAGGATGCCAAGCATGTTTTGGGTAGCATACAACACAGACATTTTAATGAGATATGGAACGCTTCCTCCTACAGAAGCTTTCGCAAGGCAGTTATTTCTAATCGCCAGGCAGTAGACATTTGTAACAATTGTTCTGAAGGAACAAAAGTTTGGGCATGAACGATTTATTCTTTCACAAATCTAACGGTTTTTGATCCTTGTTTTATAAAGTACATTCCTGCTACTAAATCATGTACTGAGTGTTTTTTACCATTAAAGGTTGTGACTAAAACTCCATTTAGATTTGATATATATTTTGTTCCATAGTCAAACCCGTCAAGGCAGATAAAATCTTTGGTAGGATTTGGAAATACTCTCGTATTTTGACTCAATTCATTGAAATGAAGATTCTCATCATGAATCACACCAATAGCATCTAGGTCGAAACCTCCTGATTCAAAGGGGGTAGGGTAAGGATCATTTATGATGTTTCCTTGACTATCGAAGCTTCCAGTATCAGGTGAAATGCTTCCGACAACATCGATGATTTTTATATGCGTAATATGATTGATATCAAGTCCAGCTGTTCCCGACAATTCTTGAAGGTCGAATGGAGTTCCATAGAAGACACGATACTTTCCTGCTAGATTATATACATAACGACAATCAGAGTAGCTAAAATTATCAATTTGTACATCCGTTGGTGTTTCAGAGATTGATTCAAATCGACTGTAGTTTATTCCGTCTGAGCTTACTTCAACAAAGGCTAATTCCATATAATGATTGGCAAATCCATTTTCAAAAACAGCGAAGTCAGGCCCTGATCCATTAACGATTGGCACTGAAAATGTGGCAATTGCCTGTCCGCCATCGCCTAGCGAAACCACATTATTATCAGCAATAAAGCTTGCATCGATTGCTGAACCATAATTTGCTAACCCGAGACTTGGTTCTTGTAAATCCATGGGGCCTCTCATGATGGAAATATCGGCAGCCCATCCAACGAAAATTGAAGAATCTTTATATATGGCAGTGGATCCTACTTGTTCTGGCTCTGGAGCGAAGGATTGAGCAATTGTCACGGATTGTAACAAAATACTTACTACAATTGTCAAAATGAATCTAAGCTTACTCATAAAATAAAATTTTAGAGGGATTTAATCCAACATGATAGCTACGGATATAATTTCCTTGTACATCATATTCTCTAATATATCCTGTATTTGTATAACCCATTGCATCGGATATGAATATTTTATTTTTTGAAGGATTATATGTTAAACCATAAAGT
>MDTC01040359.1_pt1 | contig 19272 bp, 18 predicted proteins | sample 811181 | NCBI WGS metagenome assembly MDTC01 (sample SAMN05326644, study PRJNA326480) | marine metagenome | isolation source: seawater | place: Pacific Ocean: North | collected 2011
TAACGGGCCATAGAGGGGTGATTTTTTTTGATACTATCAAATACAGTGCAACTGTGCGGCGAATGAAGAGAAATCATAAAGGTAGTAGGGCACATAAGCCAAAACGACCGTTAAACAACAATTCTAGAGCGTTATGCCCTCTTTTTTAAGCAACAATTTCTTAATTTTGATTCCTCCTTTGCCTGAGTAACCTCCGAGAGATCCGTCTGATCTAATCACTCTATGGCACGGAATTCTTGGTGCATAAGGGTTTTTGCCTATAGCGTTGGCCACAGCACGAACTGCAAGGGGTTTTCCTATCCCTTTAGCCACCTGAGAGTATGTTTTAACGCTGCCACGTGGTATTTTCTTGAGATACTTCCACACCTTTAGCTGAAACGTTGTTCCTTTCATTTGCTAAAGCCTTCTAATATCCACTTTAAGGCAAAATAAATAGGGATTGTCAAAATGATCATAATTATTAATCCTTCATCTTTTGTTGGCCCATAGAAATAAAGATGCGTGAAAAATTATGACTAGACATTTCCAAGCACTAAATAAATTTTTAATAAATCTTTTTTTAAATTCATAAACATTCTTATATTAACATTTGACATCTAAAATCATCTCATATATTAATTCCGATAATTAATGGTTATCGGAAATAATAATGAATGAAATAATAACAGACGTCAAAAGCCTAGAATTAGAAACGCTTAAGAATCTTAAAAACTCTAAAGCTGCAAACACCTTAAGAGCTTATGAGTCTGATTATAAAGATTTCTCTGCTTTTTGTGCAAAAAATAATTTCAAATCATTACCAGCGGATCCAAAAATTTTATCTTTGTATTTAACTCACCTTTCACAAACTTCAAAATTCAGCACTCTTAAGAGAAGGATAGCTTCAATTAGTGTAGTTCACAAACTAAAAGGCTTTTACATTGATACAAAACATCCTGTTGTTAGAGAAAATTTGCTTGGCATTAAAAGGGTAAAAGGAAGCAATCAGAAAGCAAAAAAACCTATATTAATCAATGATTTAAAACATATTATTGATGTTATAAATAAGTCTAATACCAGAGATGTAAGAAAAACTAGGGATAAAGCTTTAATCTTAATAGGATTTGCAGGCGGGGTTAGAAGATCAGAATTAGTAGCTTTAGAAACCGAAGACATAGAGTTTGTTAGAGAGGGAGTAAAGATTTTTGTAAAAAGATCTAAAACAGACCAGTCTGGTGAAGGAATGACCAAGGCTATCCCCTCTTTTAATAATGCATTTTATTGTCCAGTTTTACACTTGCAGGACTGGATGGCTAAAGGAAAAAGTATAAATAATAAAATTTTTCCTATATCCGATAAAAGTGTAGCTCTCATCATAAAAAAATATGCTAATTTAGCAGGGCTAGATGGCAATAAGTATGGCGGGCATAGCTTAAGGTCAGGATTTGCAACATCGACAGCTGAGTCTGGAGCCGAAGAGAGAAATATAATGGCAATGACAGGTCATAAAACTACGCAGATGGTAAGAAGATACATAAAAGAAGCTAATTTATTCAAAAATAACGCATTAAATAAAATTAAGATTTAGCATGAAGTTCAGTGAAATTAAAAAAACTCTTACTGTTGTGATAATATCTCACAAGTCTGGCAGCAAAGTAAACAAATTTCTTAAAAAAATATCTAATTTAATAAATATAATTATCGTCGATAATTCTGGGGATTTAAATTTAAGAAAAAGTTTAAAGAAGAGGAAAAATACAAAAATATTATTTATGAAAAATAGAGGTTATGGATCGGCAATTAACTATGCAAGAAATCACATTAGCACTAAATATTTTTTTGTTTTTAGTCCAGATCTCGAAGGCGTTAACAATGCTTTAATTTATGAATTTTACAAAAAAACAAAATCTAAATTAAATTTTGGAGCTTTAGGCCCAAGGTTTTTAAATGTTACACAGAAAAGTCACAGACAGTCAAGTATTGAAAATAAGATTGGAAAAATTAACGCTATAAGCGGATCTGCAATTTTTATTAACGTTAAAGCTTTTGATAAAATTAATGGTTTCGATTCTAAAATATTTTTATTTTTTGAAGAGAATGATTTTTGCAGACGGATGAATAAAGCAGGTTATAATATTTACCAACTAAATAATACATTTGTAAAACATTCAGCAGGAATAAATTCTGGAGTAGTAGAATTATCAAACAACTCACTCAAAAATAAATTAATTAATCTTTATAATTGGCACTTTTTATGGTCAAAATTTTATTATTTTAAAAAACATTATGGAATATTTTTAACGTTAATTTATTTTATTCCTATAATCGCAAGAACTTTATTCCGAGTTTTACTTTATAAAACTTTAAAAGAAAAAGACAAAGAGATGAAATATACCTCAAGATTTGTCGGTCTGTACAATTCAATACTTGGAAAAACTTCCTATAAAAGACTCTGATTAAATTATTTTTTTATACTTAAGGAACTTGTTAAGATTTATTAACATATAATTTAATTCTTTTTTGGTCAGTCCATGGTGACAGCCAAGAAGCATGCCACTTTTCATAACATAATTAGAATTTAATTCTGCATTTCTTACTTTTTTAAATACTTTATTTTTCATTATTGGTTGACGTAAAATATTACCTGTGAAAATTGTGCGTGTTTGTATGCCCCTTTGTTCTAAGAAAATTTGCATTTCACGTCTTTCAAATCGAGAATTTTTTTTTATTAATACTGGGTAGGCTAACCACGCTGTTTTTAGATACTTATCTTGTACTGGTAAATTAAAAAACCTAGGATATTTTGAAAAGAAATTTTTTAATATGGTAAAATTTTTTTCTCTAGAACTAATATTTTTTTTTAACTTTTTTAATTGTTCAATGGCAAATGCTGCCGAAATTTCTGAAGGTAAAAAATTATAACCACAATCAGAAAATATGTATTTTCCATCATAAGGCACCCCATCGACTTTAGTGTTAAATCTTTTTTTTATACCCTCTGATTCATTAAACACAGCTGATGACCTACCCCAGCCCCTTAATAGTTTTGCATTGTCGTAAATTCTTTTATCATTGAAACAAACCATTCCACCAAAACCCGCTCCTGTAACTATATGTGATGCGTACATACTGTTAGTTACTACATCAGAGTATTTACCAAAATTTTTATTTTTATATGTGTATCCAATAGTATCTGCTGAGTCTTCAATTACTTTTAAATTATATTTTTTTGCCAGCTTACTTATAGAAGGCCAATAAGGTACGTTGCCAATTAAATTTGGTAACATAATTGCTTTAGTCCTTTTATTTATTGCAGACTCTATTTGAGCAATGTTAGCTACAAATGAATGTTCATCAACATCAATAAAATGAGGCACAAATCCAAGTTGTAAAATCGGGGCAACAGTCGTAGAAAAAGTTAAAGTAGGAGTAATTATTTCTGAACCTTTTTTAAAATTAAATGAAGATAAAGCTATTAGATTTGCAGATGACCCAGAATTGACCATTAATCCAAATTTTTTACCAAATAGTTTAGCAACTTTTTTTTCTAATTCTTTAACTGAAGGCCCATCAATCAATGTTAGTGATTTATTTTTTAAAACTTTTGTTGCAGCAGATATTTCTTTATTATCATAGACAGCTTTTCCGTAGTATACTCTCATAATTTAACCAACAATTTTAAAATATATAAATCTGAGTTTACATAAAAAAAAGTGTAAATAGAACTTAATATTTTTTTTAGGATCATTTAACATTCCATCATACTTCGTATTAGTTTTTAAATAAAATTTTTTAAAGAATTTTATAGTCACACCCCATTTTAATAAAAAGGTTTTTGCTCCATTATTTGTTGTATTTTTTTTTCTTAAGGTTATCGAAGAAAAATGATAAACACGTGAATTACCAAGTCCCTTAAATATTCTTACACCTTTTTTCCACAATTTCATATTTAAGTCAGGGTCACATCCCATGCCTGGACTAAATTCTTCGCTAAAACCGCCTACTTCATTCCACATTTTAGTGGATAAAAGTGCTGGCTGCCAATGAGTGCCTTGAAAATCGGCATAATATTTTTCTGAATATTCTGTAAGCAGTTTTTGTTCATTAAATTCGTGATATGTTTTACCGCAGTCAAGTTCTATATAAGATTTAAAGGGTTGAATCATTGTTCCGGACAAAAAGAAATTATCGTGATTAATTTTTTTTATTTCGTCCGAAAAATAAACATCCCAATTTGGGCAAAAGTACATATCATCCTGCATAATAACTAAGTATTTTTTCCTGACTAATTTAGATGCTCTGTTATAAGACACACAGACTCCCTCATTTTTTTCACTGTAAGTATGTTCGTAATTATTTTTTTTTAAAAAGTCTAAAGTGCCATCTGTTCCTTCATTTACGTGGATAATTATTTGATGATCGTATTTAGAATTTTTTTTGATACTATTAAGACAAATTTTTAAATAATTTAGTTGATTATAACTTGCAATAAGAATTGAAAACATTATTTAATTTTAGATTCCCAGTAAAATTTTTTATTAGTTTTAAATGTTTTATTTATAATAAAGCTAGCAATAATTTTTGAATTAAAATATTTAAAATATTTATCTCTTCCTTTTTTTGCAATTTTTTTTCTTAATTTATCATTTTTTAAATATTTTTTTATCTTTATTGATAAATCTTTAATATTTTTGTAACTAACAACTTCATTTTTTAATAAAAAATCTGAAAATTTAGTTTTTTCATCTATAAAAACCATTAGGCCGTTACCTATTAATTGAGCAAATCTATCACTGCTGTAATATTTTAAAGGTTTTCCTTGGCTTAAATTTAGTCCAATTTTGCTTTTTGATAAAGCATCTATGAAGTTATCTGCCCAAATAGGCTGGCTATTCTTCATTCCATATAAATCAAATTTAACCTCAGGCAATAAATCTTGCAGTTGGTTGATAAACTCTTCTCTCGCATCAAATTTACCTTTTTTTAAAACTCCTCTATGCACTCCGTGACTCATGGCAAAAAATACATCGTTCGGTAAGAATTTTTTGTTGTAGTTTTTTAATTTTTCAAAAGCACCATCAACAGGATTTGGCATATAATAAAGTGGTATTTTTTTTGAAAGTTTTAAAGTTTTTGGGTCTGTTGTGCAGAAACTAGCGTCCATTAAATTCATTTTGTCTGTAAATCTTAAAAAATTTTTTTTCCATTCTGCATCCATTCTGTCTAAAAACCACTGACATATTTTTACTTTTGGAAAGAATGTTTTAATAAATTTAATTGTTTTGAAGCCTATTAAATCAGCATGGCCCAAAACTATCATATCAGGTAAATAGTTGCTGATAACCTCTAATAGTTTTGAGTTTAATTTTTTTGAGCCATTTAGATCATTTATAGCTCTGTAATAGCTTACTATATCTCTATCACTAAATTCTAGTACACTATGACCTAGTTGAATAAATCCGTTATTAATTCTTTTACCAGTATTGTAAAATAGCCTCGCATTATGTCTCTCATTAAAATTTGTGATATGTAATATTTTTAATTTTTTCTCTATTATTTTGTTATTTTGTCTATTAAGGATTTGATCTCTGTAATTATCAATTAATTTAGATGCATTTGTGTTAGTTAAGTGAAAATTTTTTAATGAAAGTTGTTGCAAGGATTTTCTAAAATTTTTTTCGATAATTAACTTTTCGATAGATTTATACACACTTTTTACTGATAGCTCTTCAATTGTGAGACCATTCGTTATTGTTTCGGGTAGCCCTCCTCTATTAGTAATTATTACAGCACAGCCACAACTTGATGATTCAAGACTAGTTCTTCCAAAAGGTTCTTGCCATCTTGAACAAACAACTGCTATGCTAGTTTTTTTAAAAATTTCTATAACTTTTTTATGTTCTTGAAACCCCAAGATCTCTAAATTTTTATGATTAAAATCAATTTTTTCTCTTTCTTCATCACCTATTACAATCGATTTCCAATTTTTATATTTATCTAATATTTTTGTAACAGCAGCTCCAAATATATCATAACCTTTAGCTCTGTTTAATTTACCAACAAATGTAATAATTTGTTTTTTTTTATTAATATCAACCTTTTGTTTATTCGCGCTCTGACATACCACTAAAAGTTTTTCAGATTTTATATAAATAGAATCTAGTTCTGTTAAAAATCTATTTTTAGACCAATTACTATTAAAAATTATTCTGTCACATTTGTCTAATAGATATTCTCTTTCTATAATTGATTTTGAACCATTCATCGTTAACGGATCGTTATGAAAATATAATATCTTTTTATTATCGATATTTTCAAGTAGCTTTATATATATGGGTCGATTATGAACTTCTATAATATGTGATTTATTTTTATTTTCTAAGGAGATAAAGTTTGAAATGTATTTACTAGTTTGACTACCTAACCCTAAAATTTTTTGTGATATTTCAATATTTTTATATCTAATGTTGGGATAAGTTTTTTTAAAAGAAGTATAACCAAATACGGTTATTTTACTGTTATATTTACTTTTTCTGACAACAGAATTTAAAAAAATTGAAACCGCACCCGGATATTCTGGTGAAAAATTTTCTTTATAGGGCAACAAAATAGATATCTTCATATATTTTTACTTTTGATTTGATTTCTTAATTTTCTATTTTTCTTTATATAATATTCTCTTGAAATTGCTTTAATTTTTGAACTATATTTCTCTTTATAAATAAGCTTCCATTTACGTCCTCTGGTAAATTTTGCGCCCTTACCACTATTATGTAAACTGATTCTATTCTTTAAATTTTTGGTGTATCCAACGTAGGTAATAGATTTCTTACTAATTAATTTGAGCATGTAGACGTAATAGCTCATTAAATAAATAAATTAGTAACCTTTTCCAGTATCTTTTTTTTGATCTTTTTTAATTTTACTTAGAGCATCTTTAGCAGCTGCAGTCATATATCTCTGATCTGATCCAATTGTGACAAATTGAAAACCTTTTTTAATCATTTTTTCAGCATATTCTGGCTTTCCATTCTGAATACCGGCTATAATTTTATTTTTTTTAGCGTGTTCTAAAATATTCATAATTACATCGTAAACAGGATCTCCTTCAGGTTTGTCAAAACTTGGCTTCTCGCCTATTGCTAAACTTAGATCTGCTGGTCCGATATAAACACCATCTAGTCCAGGGGTTTGCATAATTTCATTTAGATTATCTAACGATTCCTTTGTTTCAATCATTGCAAATTTTAAGATTTCATTGTTTGCTTTCTCCGCGTAGTCAGCTCCTCCATAAACTAGGCCTCTAATAGGACCATAACTTCTGTATCCTTCTGGTGGATACATACATGCTTGCACAAAGTTTTCAGCTTCTTTTTTATTACTAACCATAGGGCAGATAACACCGTAAGCTCCTGCATCAAGGATTTTCATAATCTGACCAGGTTCATTCCAATTCACTCTTGCTAAAGGGACGACATTAGTCGTTGAGATTGCTTGAAGCATAGAAATAGCACTGGAATAATCAATTACACCATGTTGCATATCAAGCGTTAGAGAATCCCAATTTTGATTAGCCATTAATTCTGCAGTAAAAGAGTTTGGGATTTGTAACCAGCCATTAACAGCAGAGCCGCCTTGTTTGAAAATTTCTTTTAATTTATTTTTTCTCACAACTAATAATTTATTCCAAAGTGAGTATATTTTATATTTAAATAATCCTTAATAGCCATGGAACCACCTTCTCTACCATAACCTGTCTGTTTCATCCCTCCAAAAGGAACTTCAGCAAAAGCGACAGCAGGTGTATTAACAGCACATGTTCCTGTTTCCATTTGTTCAGAAACTTTATGAGCTTTTTCCAAAGAATTTGTATAAACGTAGCTTGCTAAACCCAAATCATTGTCATTCGCTCTTTTTATAACTTCTTTAGTGTCCTTAAAAGTTAGAATTGGAACTAGAGGGCCAAAAGGTTCTTGAGACATAATAGTATAGTTGTCTTTTACATCGTCAAATATAGTAGGCTCATAAAAGTAACCTTTATTAAATCCCGCTGGTCTCCTACCACCGCATAAAACTTTGGCACCTTCTTTCTTGGTTGTTTCAACCAAGGCTTCGATTTCTTGCAATCTTTTTTCAGTTGTTAAAGGTCCCAAAATTGTATCTTTATCAATTCCATTTCCAATCTTAAGTTTAGTTGCTTTAGCAACAAGCATTGAAACAAATTCATCTTTTTTTGACTCATGTATATAAAATCTATTAGGAGATATGCAGACCTGACCGTTATTTCTGAATTTTGCAGTAATAGCCATGTCCGTAACTTTGTTTATATCGACATCATCAAACACTATAAATGGTGAATGACCACTAAGTTCCATTGTTACTCTCTGAACTTTATCTGCTGCTTGTTTTAAAATTAACTTACCAACTCGTGTCGATCCTGTGATTGATATTTTTTTAATAATATCAGATGAGATTAATTGGGACGAAATGCCTGCTGGGTCACCAGATAATAAATTTACTACACCAGGAGGAACTCCCGCATCGCTAATAATATTCATTAGCTCCATTACACTGCCAGGTGTGATTACATCAGGTTTACAGATAACAGAACATCCAGCGCCTAAAGCGGTCGAAATTTTTCTTGACGCTAAAACAATTGGGAAGTTCCAGGGTATTAATGCGGCTACAACACCAACTGGTTCATATCTAACATACATTCTTGTATTTTCCATTCTACTCTCAACAATTTGACCATAAATTCTTTTAGTTTCTTCTGAATTCCATTCAAAAATATCAGCAGCACCACCTACTTCGCCAGCGGCTTCAGCCAATGGCTTTCCAACTTCTAGTGTTAGCCATTTAGCTAAAACACTTGAGCGTTCACGCATTAGATCTGCAATTTTTCTGATTATTTTAGCTCTTTCCCAAGGTGGAGTTTTTCTCCAAACTTCCAGACCCTTCTCTGCTGACTTAAGAGCTTTGTTAACATCATTTTCAGATGCTTTTGAAGCTTTTCCTAAAACTTCTTCCGTTGCAGGGTTAATAACATCGTATGTTTCACCTTTTTCAGATTTTTGCCATTTACCGTCTATAAATTGTCCAAACTTTTCGTACATATATTTTATTATTGCTTAAATGAATTTAATTACTTATTTTCCAACTTAAAGAAATTATGAAAACAATTCAACTAACTTGTGCATACGCTATTGTAAAATACCTTATAGCCCAAAAAACACTTATTGGAGGAAAAAAAGTACCTTTATTTCCAGGCGTATTCGGTATTTTTGGTCACGGCAATGTTGCTTGTCTTGGACAAGCACTTCAAGAAAATCAAAAAGACCTACCTACATGGAGAGGACATCATGAAACTAACATGGCCTTGACAGGTATTGCCTACTCTAGAGCTAAAAGGAGAAAACAAATTTTTGTTGCAACTTCATCTGTGGGACCGGGTTCCACAAATTTAATTACTGCTGCAGGTGTAGCTATGAGTAATCGAATTCCAATTTTATTTTTACCTGGTGATACATTTGCAAATAGAATGCCGGATCCAGTTTTACAGCAAGTGGAGAATTTTAACAATCCTGGTATTACAGCTAATGATGCTTTCAAGCCAGTCACAAGATATTTTGATAGAATTACAAGACCTGAGCAAATAATTTCTAGTTTGCCAAACGCAGTTCAAGTAATGTTAGATCCAGCAGACTGCGGTCCCACATGTATTTCTTTAAGCCAAGATACCCAAGGCGAGAGCTTTTATTACCCGGAAGAATTTTTTCAAGAAAAAATTCATGTTATCAGAAGATCTAGACCAGACGATTTTCAAATAAAAGAAGCAGCCGATTTAATTAAGGAAGCTAAAAAACCAATTTTAATTTCTGGTGGGGGTGTTTTTTATTCAGATGCAATGAACGAATTAAGTGACTTTGCAATAAAACATAACATTCCAGTAACTCAAACAATTATGGGCTTTTCTACTATGAAAAAAGATCATTCACATTATACAGGCGCTATTGGCGGCCTTGGGGGAAAAGCTGCAAATAACTTAGCAAAAGAAACAGATGTTGCAATAGCAGTTGGAACTAAATTGGCAGATTTTACTACAGGATCATGGGCAAATTTTGAAAACCCAAACTTTAAATTAGTTACTATTAATGCAGGTAGATTTGATGCAAACAAACATATGGCTAAAGCGGTAGTTGGTGATGCAAAAGTAAGCTTAACACAATTATCCCAAGCATTAGGAAACTGGAAGGCTGATAACAAGTGGCATGAAAAATCTAGAGTAGAATTAAAATCATGGGAAGAATATGTAGATAGAGAAAGTGGACCCACAAATCAAAAACTACCTAGCTATGCTCAAGCAGTCGGAGCTTGTTATAGGAATTCTGATCCTACAGATATTGCAGTTACAGCTGCTGGAGGTTTAGTTGGTGAAGTTGTACAGATATGGAAACCGAGAGAACTTAATACTCATGAAACCGAATGGGGATTTAGCTGTATGAGCTATGAAATATCTGGTGCGTTAGGAATAAAAATGGCCAATCCAGATAAAGAAGTTGTGTCTTTTGTCGGAGATGGATCTTATTTACTGTTTAATTCAGACATTTATAGTGCAGTCATAACCAACCACAAATTAATAATAATTGTTTGTGACAACGGTGGGCACGCAGTAATTAATAGACTTCAACTTTATAAAGGTGGTAAAGAATTTAACTGTCTTTTGGATAGCTCTAAAAATTCTAATTTAGTTTCAGTTGATTTTGCAGCTCATGCAAAAAGTATGGGAGCTGACGCAGAGCATGTAAATTCAATATCTGAATTAGAGAAAGCTTTTAAAAGAGCCAAAGCATCAAAAAATACATATGTAATTTCAATACATACTGATGGATATCAATGGTTGGAAGGGTCTGCTTATTGGGAAAGCCCTACACTATCAATACCAACTACAGAAGAAAATAAAAAAGCATTAAAAGATCACCTTGAAGGAAAAAAGAAACAAAGAAAAGGTGTATAATTTCAATGAACAAAGTTTTTAAAGTAGGCCTTATAGGCTGCGGGCATATTGCTGAAACTTATTTCAGAGCTCATAAATATTTTAATAACATCAAGATCATTAAGTGTTCAGATATTAATTTAGACGCTGCAAAAAAATGTGCAAAAAATTATAATATAGAAGCAGTATCAGTAGAAGAAATATTAAAAGATAAAGAAATAGAAATAATTCTTAACTTAACCATACCAAAAGCACACTATGAAATTGCAAAGAGATCTTTGGAAGCAGGTAAGCATACATATAGTGAAAAACCTTTAGCTATAAATTTTAACGAAGGAAAAGAACTTCTTGAACTTTCAAAACAAAAAAAATTATATATAGGTTGCGCTCCTGATACTTTTTTAGGTGGTGGAATCCAAAAAACTAAAGAACTTATTGACAGTGATTTAATTGGAAAAATTAAATTAGGCAATGCAATTTTTGCTTTTCCAGGTGTGCAGTCATACCACCCTAATCCTGAATCATGGTTTGATGTTAAAGGTGGTGGACCAGTAATTGATATGGGGCCTTATTATTTTACTGCTTTAGTTTCAATACTTGGCCCTGCAAAAAATGTTCAAGGTAGATCTTTAAAAATGTTTGAGGAAAGAGAAATTGGTATAGGTCCAAAAAAAGGAAAAAAATTTAAAGTGAATTGTTCAACATCTTATTTAGCAATAATTGAATTTGAAAATAATTCAATGATACAGTTAACTCTATCGTTCGATGTAGCCGCTCATCAAATGAATCACATTGAAGTTTATGGCACAAAGGGTTCAGCGATCGTACCTGATCCTAATATGTTTGGCGGTTCTTGCCATGTTTTTACTAATTCTAGTGGTAGATGGGATGAATATAAAACAGATGAAATGTATTTAGGAAAAATTAATATTACAACTCAAAGCTCAAGAGCTAATGAATCTGCGTCTAATGCAAACTACAGAGGTGTAGGTTTGTCTGAAATGGCATATTCGATAGAACAGAATGAAGCGCATAGATGTTCTGGTGAACTCTCACTTCATGTACTTGATATAATAATGTCAACAATGAAAGCTTGCACAACTTCATCTTCACAAAAAATAAATACGTCTTGCAATAAACCTAATTATTTTTTAGATGATGATGTGCGAAAATTATTAATTATCTAAATTATACCTGCATCAACCATGTAGTAATGATTAGTACATCCAGAAGATTGATCCGAAGAATAAAACATAACCACCTGGGCAACTTCAGCAGGTGTTAATTGCCGTTTAAGACATTGCTTGTCTAAAATGAGTTTTTTATATTCTGGTGTTAGCCACATTTTTATCTGTCTTTCAGTTGCTATTGATCCAGGCACCACTGAATTTACTCTAATATTATATGGACCAAGATCTCTAGCAAATGACCTAGTCATTCCTAGGATTGCAGCTTTTGATGTTGTGTATGCAGGCATGCCACCCTCTCCCATCATCCAAGAAACCGAACCCATATTAATAATTGCTCCACCTAAATTTTCTATCATACTTTTTTTTACAGCCTGAATGGTAAAAAAGAAATGTTTAAGGTTAACGTTAATTCTATCTTCCCAATATTCTTCTGTCACCTCATCTATAGAGTGACGTGTATCATTCGCAGCATTATTAATTAATACATTTATTGGCCCACTATCTTTTATGATTTTAGCAATAACACTTTGGGTTTCTTTAATATTTTTAAGATCGCATTTTATAAAAGTAGGAATTGATATTTTTTTATTTGCACAAACTTCAATAACTTTACGAGATTCTTCTTCATTTATATCAACAAAAAAAACTTTACTTTGTTGTTCACAAAAATGCTCAACAATTGATGCCCCTATACCTGAACCACCACCCGTTATAAAAACAACTTTGTTTTCTAAATCAAAATATTTTACTTTCATTTATATTCTTTCTTCGGTTTGTCTATCAAATATTGAAATTTGATCTAAGTCAAAAAATAAATTCACTTCTTTATTCATTATAATATTATTCGATGAAGGAAACTTTCCAAGAAGTTCCTGTCCGAAACAATTAAAAGTAATAATTTGTTCATGGCCAATGTATTCACTCAAAGAGGCTTTCAAACTTATTTCGTATTCATTTTTGTTGCTTTTGTTTAAATATATATGTTCTGGGCGTATGCCAAACAATACCTCATGGTGATTTTTGATATTTTTATTAGTAAAATTATAATTTTTAATTGGTATTTTAATTTTATTTTCTGAATTAGTACACATAAAAGAAAAATTATTTCCTTCTTTAATTAAATGTCCATTTATTAAATTCATTGATGGTGAACCAATAAAATCAGCAACAAATAAATTCTGAGGTTTTTTATAAATTATTTCCGGTTTGTCACACTGTTGTATAACGCCATGATTCATAATTGCTATACTGGTACCTAGACTCATAGCTTCCGTTTGATCGTGAGTAACATAAACAATTGTTGTTTTTAATTTTTGATGCAATTTTTTTATCTCTCTACGCATCTCTACTCTTAATTTAGCATCAAGATTAGAAAGAGGTTCGTCAAATAAGAATACTTTTGGATCCCTGACTAAAGCTCTTCCCATTGCAACTCTTTGTCTTTGCCCACCTGAAAGTTGTGAAGGCTTTCTTTCCAAAAGTTGATCTATTTGCAATAAATTTGCAACATTTTTTAATGCTTCCTCTATTTTTTCTTTTGATATTTTTCTTTGCTCTAAACCAAAAGTAACATTTTTTTTAACAGTCATAGCAGGATATAAAGCGTATGATTGAAAAACTAATGCTATATCTCTATCACTAGGTTCCATTTCATTTACTTTGTAGTTGTCTATTAAAATTTCACCACTATTACATGTTTCTAGGCCTGCTATTGTATTTAACAATGTTGATTTCCCACAACCAGATGGACCAAGTAAAACTAAGAAGTCTCCATCTTCGATGTCTAAATTTATGCCTTTTAACACCTCAGTTTTTCCAAAGTTTTTATTTATATCGTTTATTTTTAAAGTCGCCATTATTATCCTTTCACTGATCCAGCTGTTAATCCCCTAATAAAATATTTGCCTGCCAACACATAAACAATTAGCGTTGGTATGCCAGCTATAATTGCAGCAGCCATATCAACATTGTACCTTTTAACACTTGTGCTGGTTAATACCATATTATTTAAAGCAACTTGAATCGGAGCTGAGTCTCCAAATGAAAATGTTGCTCCAAAAAGAAAGTCATTCCAAATCTGTGTAAATTGCCAAATAATAGTCACGACTAAAATCGGCAACGATATAGGTAGCAAAATCTTAAAAAAAATTGTGAAAAAACCTGCTCCATCAATTCTAGCGGCTCTTATAATTTCATCTGATATTGAAACATAATAGTTTCTACAAAATAATGTGGTAAAACATAATCCATAAATTACATGCACAACGACCAATCCAGTTATTGAATTTGAGAGCCCTAAAATACCAAGAGTTCTTGCCATAGGTAATAAAATAGCTTGATATGGAATAAAAGTACCAAATAAAAATAATAAAAAGATTATATTATCATATTTAAATCTCCATTTAGTTAATGCATACCCATTTAATACTCCTAGAATCGTTGATATAAGTACAGCTGGTACAACCATCTTCATTGAATTCCAAAAATAATTTTTTAAAAAAACATTACCAGCGTCCATTTTTAATCCCGAGGTCTCATTAAATGTTTGACCCTGCCATGCAATAATCCAAGCATCGAAATTTAAAGAACTTGGTAAAGAAAACAGATTTCCCTGCCTAATCTCTTCAATAGATTTGAAAGAAGTTACAAGCATTACATAAAGTGGTGAAATATAATAAACTGCAAAAATTCCTAAAATTACAAACAAAACCCACCTATAAAAGGTTTTTTTTATTTTGGATGATTTTTCCAATTGTTTTAATTTAAAATTACTTTTTTCCATCTTCTCTATTTAGTTCTGAATACAAATAAGGAATAACAATAGCAGTTACAGTTAAAAACATCATCATCGCTGATGAGGATGCAAGAGCCACTTCGCTCCTGTTAAAAGCATATTGAGTCATAAAAACTGCAGGCATATCAGAAGAAGTTCCCGGGCCACCTGATGTTAACGCTATAACCAAATCATAACTCTTAATTGATAAATGAACTAGTATTACTACAGCGCTCATAAAAACTGGCCTCATCATTGGTAAAATAATTTTCGAATAAATAGAAAACAAACCTGCGCCATCAATTTTGGCTGCTTTTAAGATTTCATCGTCAATAGATCTTAATCCTGCGAGAAAAATTGCCATGATAAATCCAGATGATTGCCAAACACCAGCAATAACAATGCAATAAATAGACATACCAGGCGTAACAAGCCAATCGAAAGTGAAATTTTCAAAACCAATATCAATAAAGAATTTTTCAATCCCTAAGGTCGGATTCATAACCCATTTCCAAGCTGTGCCAGTAACAATAAATGATAAGGCCATTGGATAAAGATAAATTGTTCTTAAAACACCCTCTGCTCTAATCTTTTGATCTAATAAAATTGCAAGTACAATTCCGATAGCTATACATAAAACCAAAAATAACACTGTATATATAGCTAAATTACCAACTGCAGTATGCCACCTGTCCATACTCCATAATCTAACGTACTGTCCGATTCCCCAAAGATCATATTTGGGTAAAATTTTTGATTTAGTTAAAGAAATATAAGCTGTCCATAATATAAAACCATAAACAAACCACGCTAGTAGAGCTAGAGATGGAGATAATACAATTTTAGGTAAATTTTTCTTTAACCAGTACATGTTTAAATTTAATTTCTTATGAAACTACGCCATTTTAAATGGCGTAGTTTAAATATTAGACTTTATTTTAGAGAGATGCCTTAACGGCAGAAGCTAATTTTGTTGCAGCTTCTTTTGAAGACATATCAGAATTAAAATGTTTAGTAACAACATCTTGAATGGCTCCTTTTTGAGCTCCTCTCAATGCCATACCGTGAGCAAAACTAGGTAACAAACCGCCTTTTTTTGCAGCATTTTTAAGATCCGCATTAGATTTTTTTGCACATAAATCAAATGTGTCCATAGAAACATCTAGTCTAGCAGGAATTGATCCTTTGTACTCATTAAAAACTCTTTGAAAGTTTTTTCCCATCATTAAACTTGCAAGTAGTTTTTGACCTTCAACTTTATCTTTTCCAGCATTTTTGTAAAAGATAAAAGAGTCAACATTGTACAAATATCCATTCGCAGATGGAGTTGGTGCACACATATAGTCTTGATTTGGTTTTTTTCCGGCAGCAGCGAATTCTCCTTTTGCCCAATCACCCATAATCTGGAATGCAGCTTTACCTTCCATAACCATACCAGTTGCTACGTTCCAGTCTCTTCCTGGAGAACCAGCGTCTGTGTAACCTTTAAGCTTTCTCATCTGGTCAAACACTTTAACCATTGTAGAACCACTCAAAGTTCTTGAATCAAGATCTACAAAAGCTTTTTTGTAAAAACTATTTCCACCAACACCAAGAGCTACAGCTTCAAAAACTGTTGCGTCTTGCCAAGGTTGACTACCATGAGCTAAGGGAATTATTCCTTTTGCTTGAAGCTTGTCTGCGGCTTTATTAAATTCAGCCCAAGAGCTTGGCATCTTAATACCGTTTGAATCTAGAACTTTTTTATTAGCCCAAAACCAATCAATTCTATGTATATTTACTGGTGCAGCACAATAGGATTTACCATTTGCACATTTCATGTGACTAGCTACTTGTTTGCTTAAAAGCTTGTCCCAACCTTCTGACTTAGCAACAGCATCAATATTGTAAGGAGCAACTACACCTTCGTCGTCATACTCTTGAATTGTTGGCCCTTTAATCTGAGCAGCTGCAGGAGCATCGTTTGCAACTATTCTAGCTTTTAGCGTTTGCATTGCTGCATCACCGCCACCACCAGCTACAGGCATATCTAGCCATACCCCACCTTTTTTAGCGAAGTCATCTTTTAGTACCTGTAATGCTTTTGCTTCACCACCTGAAGTCCACCAGTGTAGCACTTCGGCTGTTGGAGCAGCATTTACAAAGCTAGGCATTAAAAAAATATATAAACCAATTATTATTTTTTTCATTGTTTCCCTTTTTTGTTTATTAAATTTGATAAAAGAATAAATTATATGTAGTAAAATAAAAAATGAAAGCAGTATATTAAAATACAATTTTAAGTTGAATTTTAAAAAAAGATTTATAATCAATAGAATTTAGAGTTTTTAATTGCCCAAAAAATTTTAAAAATACATTTTTGTAAAAATTATACTTTAAAAATTAGATTCTCGACCAAGTCTAGCCGCGCCTCTTACGCCACTAGCGTCTCCATATTTTGGTTTCAAAAAAACACCTTTATACTCTTTACCGCTAACATATTTGCTAACTAAAGTTTGTATCTCATTTAAAAAATCAATTTCGTTAGACACACCGCCTCCAAAAATAAAAACATCTGGATCAAGAATATTTATAATAGCAGACAGTGACATTGCTAAATTAACTTTAAAATTATCAATAAACTTAATGGCATCAGGATCGTGTTTTCTATAAAGACCAAAGATTTCATTTGTTTTAAAATTTTTTCTATATTGGTTGTTAAATTTTTTAGCTAAAGACAAGCCAGATATAAAACTTTCAACCTCAGCTTCTCTATACAATGTAGTGTCTAGTTGTTCATTTTTTGATGCTAAATAAGGAAGTTGATTGTGCCCCCATTCACCAGCAACACCATTTGGACCAGAGACAATTTTTCTATCAACTACGAGTCCACCTCCTGCACCAGAACCTAGTATAATGCCATAGACTACTTTGTAATGCTTTGCCGCTCCATCAATTGCTTCGGACAATGCAAAACAGTTTCCATCATTTTCGCAAAAGACTTCTTTGTCTAGTAGTTTTCTCAAATCTTGTTGAAAAGGTTTTTTTTCAAGCCAAAAACAGTTTGGTGCATTTTTAACTAATCCTGTTTGAGGGGAATGTATGCCAGGATGACATACACCAATTGGTAATTTTTTTTTAAAAGCACTCTCTAAGTTACTGTTAATTTCTTTTATAGTAGATAAAATAAGATTATAATCTTTAGGACAATCAATTCTAGATCTATGTTGTTCCTTGCCACTATCTTCTAAAACAACACTTTCAATTTTTGTTGCACCAACATCAATCCCTATTTGCATAACTAATTTATTTTAATAATTTTTTTTAATTTCAAAGATTTAGCTGCAGCTATAGCTAAAATTAAAGCTTGATGACCGTCGTTGAAGTCAGCTCTTGGTTTTTTCTTTTTAATTACTAAGTCTGCAAGATCATGTAGCTGTAAATAATAAGCCTCTTTATACCTTTCGATAAAAAAATTTAATAATTTAGCTTTTAAATTTGTACCACTGCTATTACTTAGCTCTACCTCGCTGTCTCTTTTATTATTTGATATTAACATGCCTTTAGTGCCAAACACTTCAACCCTCTGGTCATGTCCATAGGTACAGTGTCTTGCGTTATTAATGGTGCAGAGCACTCCTTTTTTTGATTTTAATACAACAGTAGCTAATTCAAAATCTTTTACACTTTTAAATAATTTTGCGTACTCTGATAAATCACTAGTTGTAGCAAATACTTCAGAAATAGAGTCGTTTTTTAAATAGAACCTAACTAGATCAAAATCATGAATTATCATGTCTTTAAATATTCCTCCTGCAGTTTTAAGGTATGCATATGGTGGTGGAGATGGATCTCTACATGTTATAATAATTTTTTGAAGAATACCTATTTTTTTTTGGTCTATTGCTTTTTTTAAAAAATAATGACCTGGATCATATCTTCTGTTAAAACCAATTTGTATTCTTGGTGAAAATTTTTTAATATATTTTTTACAACTGATAATTTTATTTAAATCTAAGTCCAATGGCTTTTCACAAAATATAGTTTTTTTGTAAGCAGCTGCTTCTCTAATGAAATTAATGTGAGTTGCGGTAGAAGAAGCTATGAATATAACATCTATTTCTTTGTCTTCTAAAGCTACTTTATAATTTTTGATAGCGATAGCTTTAAATTTACTGACAGCTTTTTTTGCAAGTTTTATATCTTTATCATAAACATATTTGAGTTTAAATCTTGGATGCTTAAATAAATTCTCACCATGCATTTGTCCTATTCTTCCAAAACCAAATAAAGCAACATTAATCATTAGAATTTAAGCCACCTTTTTTTTTTAGAAGAATCTAAACAAGTTTGAA